>Ga0131853_10000119_pt1 | contig 123739 bp, 112 predicted proteins | sample TergutLab28metaG_FD_92764 | JGI IMG/M metagenome (GOLD analysis project Ga0131853, IMG submission 92764) | Labiotermes labralis P1 segment gut microbial communities from Petit-Saut dam, French Guiana - Lab288 P1 (version 2) (version 2) | ecosystem: Host-associated > Arthropoda: Insects >...
CTGGCGACTATGGCGGAGGGGTTCCACCCGTTCCCATCCCGAACACGGAAGTTAAGCCCTCCTGCGCCGATGGTACTGCTATCGTGGGAGAGTAGGTCGTTGCCAGACTTTTTTTTATTAATTGCTTTTTAATATAAAGATAAGTTAATTAAAGACAAGTTAACTCTGCCCCGCTTTTTGGAGCAGAGTTCATATCATAACCAGCTTTTAGCTGGTATCTTCACAATATTCTTTCTTATTATTTTATTACCAACACATTGGTTTTTGCTTTGTGCGTAACCTGCATACTTGCGCTTCCTACCATAAACTCTTCCAGCTTTCCTCTTTTCTTTTTTCCCATAATTATAAGATTACATTTTTCTTTTTCTGCATAAGCGCATATTTGTTCTACTGGATGTCCTTTTAGTATTTTTGTACTTACTTTAATGCCTTTGGCGCTAAGCTGTTTCTCTACTTTTGATACTGCATCTGTCGCAACAGTATCTTGAGTTATTGCTACTTTTTCTTTAAGCTTTTTATCATCACCAAGGGTTACATAAATAGCATTGTCTATTTTTTCCTGAACATAAGCTACTAAAACTTCAACCTCTTTTCCCATGGGAACAGCGATTTTCATTGTTTCTTCAATCGTTTTTTTTGACTGTTCTGAGCCATCTGTCGTAACAAGAATTTTATACATTACTTTCTCCTTTTAAAACACACTTTATGAACTTTTGCCAGCAAAATATCTGGTAATCAATGTTTATTGATGTTCTTATAGTATATATTGTATGTTTAATTTGAAAATAGGTAAAGAAAAAAATAGAGCTAAAAAAATAAAAAGGTTTTATAATATAATATTTTAAAATACTATATATTATGTTATAAACTAATAATTAAGCAGAAAAGAAAATTGATAAATTAATAAAAGTAGTGCATAATATACAAAAATAAAGGGTAAAAAAATGATGTATGATGATTTTATGCAACTTGTCACATTCAACCTTGGAAAAGAAGAATATGGCATTGATATAATGAAAGTAGAGGGTATTGTAAGGGAAGAAGAAATAAGAAGCATCCCTAATGCTCCTCTTTTTGTAGAAGGGGTATTTAATTTACGAGGCGAGATTATCCCTGTAATCAGTTTACATAAAAGATTTTTTATTGATGAAGCAAAAAAAGATGAAGCAGATGATCTTTTACGCGGTTTTATTATTATAAGGGTAAATAATATGAAACTTGCAGTCAAAATAGACAAAGTGTCCAAAGTAACTAATATCGATAAAAAGAAAGTGCAACAGCCACCTCAGATGAACAGGGGGATAGGCAGCGAATATATACAGGGTGTTACTTCTTTGGATGATCAATATATTATTATACTCGATATAGAGCGGCTTTTTGCCCTAAAAGAACTTAAACAACTCGAAATATTGAATAAAAGATAAAGAAAAAATAGAATGATCATCCCTGTTTTCAAGCCTTATATTAATAGAAAAGATATGGACAGCGTTTTGAGTTGTCTTGTGAGTGAAAAGCTGGAAAACAGCCAAATATCAAAGCAACTTTGCAGCGATATTTGTAAAACTATTGGGGCAGATGAAGGCTTCTTGTTTAAAGAATATAGACGCGCTATTGAAATAGTACTCCGTATTATAGAACCAGAAGCAGAAAGCAGAAAAAATGTGATTCTATCTCCTCTTTTACCTTTATATTACAAACTTGCAGTAGACAAAGCAGGTCTTAAACCATTATATGTTGATGTATCTCCTGAAACTGCCTCTATTTCATATGATAAACTAAATGATGTTGTCAGTAATAATGAAGGATCTATCCATTCAATAATACTTGATTCCCCTTTGGGAAATATGCCTGAAATCACAAAAATAGCGGAATTGGGAATTACACTTATTGAAGATATTTCAAATTCATTTGGCGCTTCTGCTGAAGAAAAGCAGAGTGGCTCTTTTGGCGACTACATTATAATGAATATGGATCCAGATAAAATAATTACAGCAGGCTCAGGAACATTTGTTGCTGTAAAAGGCAAAAAAAACAGAGAAACATTAAAAAACATAGTTTTGGAATATGATAAAGATATATTTTTGCCGGATCTCAATGCTGCGCTTGCAATGAATCAGGTGAATAATCTGGAAAAAATCATAAAAGCAAGAAATGATATTGCAGCTATTTATTCCCAAGCTGTTATGAAAACAAAAAATAAAACTTTTTTACAATTAAATAATTCTTTTTTTACAGCTTTTCCTGTTATTGCAGAAAGCAGCACAAAAGAGATAAAAAAATATGCTTTAAAAAAAGGTGTTGAAGTTTCAGATGCTTTTTCAGACTCAATTATCAATAAATTCAATATTGAAGAATGCCCAGAGGCAAAAGCCTTAAATATGAGATGTATAATTTTTCCTCTTTATCCAAACATCGGCAAAAATAATGCAGAGAAAATCGTTAAAATTATTTCAACGCTTCCTTAAAGTCTGCCCAGACCTTAAATACTAAAAATAGGTGATTTATTGAATGAGTAAAGATGCATTGTCACATAACGGCCTAATACTAATAATTTATAACCCTGAAAAAAAAGGCGCTATTGAGCTTTCATCTGAAATTCATTCATATCTTGAAAGCAATAAAATAAATAATGCTGTTTGCAGCAGTGAAAGCATACCTGAAAATTTTTTAGGCAAAAAGCACAGGCTTATAATTACTCTGGGAGGAGATGGTACTGTTTTATATTGTTCGAGACTCTTTTCCCCGCATGATACCCCAATACTTGCAATAAACTTTGGAGAGATTGGTTTTATAACAGAGACTGAAAAAAATAACTGGAAAACCAGCCTTGAATCTTTTTTAAATAATACCTATGAGCTTAAAAAACATATTCTTCTAAAAGTTTCTGTATTCCGCGATAACAAAAAAAAATATGAAGCTAATTGCCTTAATGATTCTGTAATAACAGCAAACGGAGCTGCAAAAATCATAAATCTGGATGTTTATGTAGAAAATTTATATCTTGGCAGATATAAGGCAGACGGTATAATCGTATCAACACCTACGGGTTCCACAGCTTATTCTGCAGCAGCAGGAGGCCCATTATTATATCCTGAAATGGATGCTTTTATACTAACCCCTATTTGTCCCTATTCGCTTTCAAACCGCCCAATTGTTCTGCCTGTTGATAAAAGTATTAAAATCATTATAGAAAAAAATCAGCGTGTAGATATTGTTTTAACAGATGATGGTCAGGAAACTTTTAATCTTAAAGAAAATGATTCAGTTATTATTGAAAAATCGCCTTATAAAGCTCATATTATCAGAGCAGAAAAAGAGGTTTTTTTCAGCAAAGCAAAAGCCAAGCTAAACTGGTCTGGGGGGCCAAATAATGCTTGAAGAATTATATATAAACAATGTTGCCTTAATCGATAATCTAAAAATAGACTTTAAACCAGGTTTTAATATTCTCACAGGAGAATCTGGTTCTGGCAAATCTCTTATTGCAGGAGCTATTTCTCTTCTTAAAGGGAGTAAAGGCGATAGCAGTATTATACGAACAGGAGCAGATTCTGCCGAAGTATCAGGTATTTTTACAATAAATAATGATTTGGAACTTACGAAATGGCTTGAGGCAAAAGGGATAATGCCGGAAGAAAACACTCTGATTATACGAAGGACTTTAAAATCAAATGGCAGAGGCTCTATTACTGTACAATCTGTTCCTTTGACAAAAAATGAACTTGTGGAACTTTCATCATTTCTTTTTGATATTCATGGACAGCACGAGCATCATACTCTTATAAGCGAAGAGAGGCAACGGATGCTTCTTGATAACTATTCAGGCATAAGCGATGATGTTGCGCTATTTTCCTCATTATTTGATAATTTGTCAAAATTAAAAAAGAAGCTTTCCGAGCATGAGCTTTCAGAAAAAGAAAGGTTAAGAGAGATTGATGTTTTAAAATTTGTAATAAGTGAGATTTCCGAAGCAAAGCTTGTTCCAGGAGAAGATGAGAAAATAGAAAAAGAGCATAAAATGCTTTTGGAGCATGAAAAGCTTTTTAAATTTGTAGAAGAAGCGCATGAACAGCTTTCCGGAAGCCAGACAGGGCTTTTGCCAAGGTTAAAAACAGCTCTTAATTCTCTTACTTCAGCAGCCTCAATAGATGAAAATCTGAACACTTACTTAGATAGAATGTCAAACTCTTTTTTTGATCTTGAAGATATTTCTGAATCACTTAGAGACTACATATCTAAAGATAATTTTAGCCCTGAAAAACTTCAGCAATATGAAGAAAGGCTTTCTGTTATTTATAAACTTAAGAAAAAATATGGGACAACTCTGGATGATGTATTAAAATATCTTGAAACCTCTACTGTGCGACTTTCTGAATTGGAAAATTTTGATGCGAACAGGGAAGAGTTAAAAAAAGATATAAAGAAAATAGAAGAAGAAGTTATTAAAAAAGCTAATGCGCTGTCAGAAAAAAGGATAGAAAATAGCGCTATACTTGAAAAGCAGATTGAAGAAGTCCTCAAATCCCTTGGAATGCCAAATGTAAAATTCAAAATTTCAATAAATGCAAGAAAAAATGAGGCAGGAAAACCTGTTTACACATCCTATGGGTTTGATAAAGTGGAATTTTTAATATCTCCCAATACTGGAGAGCCTCTTAAACCAATAGAACAAATAGCTTCTGGCGGCGAGCTTTCAAGAATAATGCTTGCAATAAAAAGTGTGCTTTCTGCCAATGACCCTATTGACTTTATGCTTTTTGATGAAATTGACTCAGGTGTTGGGGGTGAAACTGCTGTCTCAATTGGCTATCATTTGCAGAAACTCTCTAAAACAAAACAAATAATTTGTATAACCCATCTTGCTTCTATTGCTGTTAATGCCGATAATCATATCAGAGTAAGAAAAATCATAGAAAATCAAAGAACTTTTACCAGAACAGATATGGTTGAAAATAGTGCCAGGGTAACTGAAATTGCGCGTATGTTGTCGGGCAATCAAGAAGGCAATGTTTCGCTTGAACATGCAAAAGTAATGCTTGAAAGTAAAAAGTCTTAAAAGAGGGTAGTATGGCTAAGGTAACTGAGCAGGCAAGAAAAAATTACTCAGATTATATTACCAAGTATAAAAAAATAATTGATGAAATTGTAATTAAAGAGAAAAAATTTGATTCAGATCTAAAATCAGATAAAGTGGAAAAACCAGAACATGGTAAAATTGAAATAGCAGATGTTGTTTTAAATCGTAGTTCTTATTATATTTTGTTTAACACGCTCTCTACAACTTTGCTTGGGGTAAAAAATGAGAATTATCTGAATGATGCAAGAAAAGCTATATATAGCTCATTGATTCATATTGAAGATGTTGTTACAAATACCATTGACCTCCCATTTTCTGAACTCGCTGAGCATCTTGAAAAAATAAATGACTTTTCAGATATAAAAAGATTTGAATTTGCAAAAAAACTTGCTTTTACAGTAGATGTGCTTAAAGAAGCATTTGGTGAAAACTCAAAATGGAAATGGTCATTTGTAGAGCTTGAAGGAAGATCTGCTACAATAATAAAGAATTTAATAAATTATAGGACACTAATTTCAGGAATGGATCCCACATCTGACAACTATGAAGTAAGAATGAACCATTTAATGATGGTGAAAAAACTACTTATGAATGCAGCCACCAGATACAGGGAAAAATATGAACTTAATACCTTCCGCATAGATGATTTTAAACTTGCTTTAAATTATCTTTCTGCATTAAGAAGGCTTCATATATATCTTGGCGAAACTAATGATGCTGAAACCGTGAAAAAGAACCTTGAAATCTGGAAAGCAAAGATGGAAAAGGATTCAAGTAAAAGCGTTTGATCCTGCAATTGTTCAGAGCCTGTCCTGTCTGTAATGTAAATACATAAAATAATGAAAATAATTATGGTGCCAGAAATGTTGCAATCTATGGTGCAATCTCCAAAAATATAAAGGCAGATATATCAGATTTTGTTTGCTTATTAGGTTTTTCAGGTGTAAAATATTAATACTTGCTTATGATTCGTGCAATTTTATAAAATAGCAAAGTTTTAAGGGTACATTTAAGTATTGAGGAAAGACATGGATAACAAGCGAGAAATAATAGTTATGGTGGATGATGACCCTACATGTCTTACTGTTGCAAAAAATAATCTTGTCAACAAATATGATATATTTACTGTTCCATCAGCAGATAAATTGTTTAAGGTTCTTGAAAAGGTTACGCCTCACTTAATCCTTCTGGATATTGAAATGCCCCAAATGAATGGTTATGATGCCATAAAAATATTAAAAGACAACAATAATACTGTAAATATCCCTGTTATTTTTTTAACAGGGCTAATTGATCCTGAAAGCGAGGTAAAAGGGCTTAGCTTGGGAGCTGTGGATTATATAACAAAACCATTTTCAAAAGAGTTATTTTTAAAGCGTATAGAATTACATTTGCGCTTAGAAATGCAAAGAAAGCAACTGGAAGAATATAGTCATAAGTTAGAAGAAAAAGTTAAAAAGAAGACTCAGGAAATATTTGAACTGCAGAGCGCTATTTTAAAAACAGTAGCTGAGCTTGTTGAATGTCGCGATGATATAACTGGCGGGCATATTGAAAGAACGCAGAAATATTTAGTTTTGCTTTTGGACATCATGCTGAAGAATAATGTTTATATGGAAGAGATTTCAGCATGGAATATCCATCTGTTTGTAATGTCTTCCCAGCTTCATGATGTAGGGAAAATATTCATAAGGGATAATATCCTAATGAAGCCAGGAAAACTAACTACAGAAGAGTTTGAAGAAATGAAAAAACATTCTATTCTGGGCGCTAATGTTATTGAAAAAATTGAAGAAACCACTTCTGAAACTGCATTTTTAAGACATGCAAAGTTGTTGGCAGCCAGCCATCATGAAAAATGGGATGGGACAGGTTATCCCAATGGACTCAAAGGGGAAGAGATTCCGCTTGAGGGAAGGGTGATGGCAATAGTCGATGTTTACGATGCCCTAACCAGCAATCGTCAATATAAAAAAGCATTTTCCCATGCGGAATCGGTGAACATTATCAGAGAAGGAAAGGGTACATTTTTTGATCCCAAACTGGTTGAAGTTTTTCTAAAGCATGAAGCAGAATTTGAAAATATTAGTAATCGTGATTTTATTGTTACAGAAAGTATATCCCAACAGGCTAAGGAGCAATTGATTTTTGCTAAACAAGAAATTATTAATGTGATCCATACTGTTATTGCCAAAGAAGATGGTAGCAATAAAAAGATACGGCATTATCTGGAAATTTTTGTCAAAGCCTTGTTAAAAAGTGAACGCTATAAAAAGGAAATTTTGAAATGGGATATTGACTTTTTTCTTATTTCAGCGCAGTTATACGATATTGGAAAAGCAAATATAGGCAGCAATATAATAAATAAGACTGGAAAGCTTACAGAGCAGGAATTTGAAGATATAAAAAACCATGTGGCTTTTGGAATGAAGGTAATTCAGCAAGTAAAAGAAAATGTGAATAACGAAGAATTACTGCATCACTTCGAAGCTATAACATTTAGTCACCATGAAAAGTGGGATGGAACCGGCTATCCCAAGGGACTCAAAGGAGAAGCGATCCCTCTTCAGGGAAGGATAATGGCTATTGTTGATGTTTATGATGCTATTACCAGTGACCGTGCGCATAGAAAAAAAATGTCTCATGCTGAAGTTATTGAAAAAATGAGAGAGTATAGCGGGACTCACTTTGAGCCTGAGCTTGTTGCTATTTTTCTGGAGAATGAAAAGGAATTTGAAAATGAACTGGGTAGTGTATAGTAAAAAAAAACAACTAACTCTTTTTTTTCTCTTTGTGAGTATTGTTATCTGCAGTACTATGGGTTGCTTTAGGGAACCGAGAATATCCCAGTTTGATATTAATTCTGTAAAATCTTATCGTGATATCCCATTTATAACAAATGCTGAAATAGTTTTGATTGAGGAACTTAAAGCTAAAAGAGAGAGTTTCTCTGTTGGACAGCTATTGGGAACAAAAGAGTCACTTGTGTTTATATCACCATTAGGTGATACATCGGGCTTTAAGATTATGTTATGCAATCTGCTTTCTGACCTTTTTGGTATAACATTTATCCCATTCTCCTATGACTGGGAAGCCTTGAGAAGAGGTTTAAGAGAACAAACAATTGATTTTGTGGCTGAGCTGGTTCCGACAACTTATCGGGTAAGAAGGCGTTATTTTATGACTTATCCTATCGCGCAACGCTCGCTTGGGGTTTACATATCCAGGAATAGTCCTGTTCAAATTAGAGATGAATATAGTCTCAATAATCTTAGAGTAGGCTTTCTGGAAGACACCACAGCGCTCCAAACTATTTTGGATACTTATCCCAGTCTTGTCTTTGCAGCAATGGAATTTAGATCTTTTTCTGCTTTGAGTAATGCTTTAATGGCCGGTGTAGTTGATGCATTTATTGTTGATGACATAGATTATTTTGAGTTCAAAGAAAATGATGATATCATTGTTGTCAGAAATATTTTTCCGCTTGCATATATCCCCATTTCGATTGCCACTGCAGATCCAGAATTGCAGGTAATTATATTAGCCCTGAACAAATATATTGCAGCAGGAGGTGGCAAAAAGATTTATGAGATGTACAGGGCAAGCAGTTTTAGGTACGAAAAAAATGAGTTAAGAAGATTTTTTTCAGATCAGGAGATTGCTTATTTAAACAATTTAAGAGCAACCAATTCCAGGGTAAACATAGCTTTGGAACATGATAACTACCCAATATCTTTTTACAATGTAAATGATAATGAATTTCAGGGGATAGTACCTGATATTTTGGCTCAAATAAGCTTACTTACAGATATTGAGTTTAACATAGTGACTGATAAAAACACAACATATTCTGAAATGCTCGAAATGCTCAGAAGAGGAGAAGTTTCTTTGATTTCGGAATTATTCTATACAGAAGCAAGGAGAGAATACTTTTTGTGGGGGACAGAACCCTATGCTACTTCTTATTATACGCTTTTGTCAAAGCTGGATTCTCCAAACCTGGAAATGTTTCAGGTAGTACAAAAAACTGTTGGCATAAACAGAGGAAGCGCCTACGAATATATGTACAATATTTTATTTCCCGATAATACCAATGTAATATTATATAATACTCTTACAGAAGCACAGGATGCATTGACAAGAGGGAGAATTGATTTGCTTATGTCGTGCAATTACGGGCTCCTTGCAATGACTAATTACCGGGAAAAAACAGGATATAAAATAAATCTCTCTTTTAGCACATTGCCAAAAAGATCATATTTTGGATTCAATAGAGATGAAGAGATATTGAAATCGATTTTTTCTAAAGCCCAGTCTTTTATCCCTATTAGGAAAATTGAAGAAGCATGGGTAACTCGTGTTTTTGACTATTCAAGAAAAGCTGCTAATGACCGGTTTTTATATATGTCCATATTCAGCGCTGCTGCTACAGTGATGCTTATAGTGATGATTATTTTCATTGTGAATAATTTTCAGCTGCAAAGAAAATATAAAAAGCAGGCAGCAACTATCTCAGGTATATTTAATACCATCCCTTCTTCAATTTTTTGCAAAGATCTCAATCTTGTGTATACAGACTGTAATCATAGCTTTGAAAAATTCATGAGATGCAATAAGCAACATATAATAGGAAAAACTATCAGTGATTTTGATGTTATAAGCAAAAAAAATGCCAATCTCTTTACACTGGCAGACAAAAAAGTATTGGAGGAAAATATAACTGTAATAAGTGAAAGTTGGTTTCCTGCGCCTGACAATACTCTCAAGCTTTATGAAATTACCAAGACCCCTTTGATCCAGAAAAGCGAGATTATTGGAGTGCTTGGAATCATGAAGGATATTACAGAACAAAAAGCAACGCAAAAAGCAGCGCTGCAAGCCTCCAAAGCAAAAAGCTCATTTTTAGCGCACATGAGCCATGAAATTCGCACCCCTTTGAACGCAATCATGGGAATGGTCGAGCTTATACAGAGGGAGAATATTTCAAACAAAATTTATGAATATACACAGCTTGCTAAGCAATCAGGCGATAATGTGATGAGAATTGTTAATGATATACTTGATTTTTCAAAAATTGAGGCTGGTAAACTTGAGCTTATGAAGACAGAGTTTGCGATTGCTTCGTTTTTTAATGATGTCATCAATATTGCTAAAGAGAGGATTGCTAAAAAACCAATATTGTTTACAACAAATATTGACTGCAATATTCCATATTATGTTTTTGGAGATATTGTCAGAGGCAAGCAAATATTGATGAACCTCATTAGTAACGCTATAAAATATACAAACGAAGGCTTTGTTACTGTTAATGTGGCATACGATGCAAATGGTAATACCCCGGTTATGCTGATAGATATTTCAGATAGTGGTGTTGGGATAAAAAGTGAAAATATGGAAAAGCTTTTTACCCGTTTTACCAGGTTTGATGCAGGTAGCGCAGAAGGTACAGGATTGGGGCTTGTTATTACAAAAAGACTTTGCGAGATGCTTGGCGGAAAAATATCAGTAAAAAGCGAATATGGGATCGGAAGCACATTCTCAGTTGCATTGCCAATACAATTCAAGCAATGTAAAAAACTCGCAGAGGTTACAAATTGCGAAGAAAAGAGAGTATTGCTTTACGAATCGCGCTCAGTGTATGCTTATTCGCTTTCTTTGACATTTGACAATCTTGGCGTATCTTACACACCTGTGTCAGCAAAAAGTGAATTTGACAGGACCATTGAAAATGGAGAATACCCGTTCATTTTTATTGCATCCTTTTTATATGAATTTGAAAAAGAAAATCTTGCACAATTTGAATTAAAATCAAAAATTGTTTTAATTACTGAGTTGGATGATTCTAATCATTATCCGGAAAATATCAGGATACTTAGAATGCCAGCTTACTCACTTACTATTGCAAATGTGTTGAATAATGTAACTAACGATTCTGTCATGGACAAGTATGATGCAAGCCAAAAAGTAGATGAATTTTTTATAGCCCCAAGCGCTAAAGTTTTGATTGTAGATGATATTACTACAAATCTTGTAGTAGCCGAAGGTTTAATGTCTCTTTATAAAATGCAAATCGATACATGTAAGTCTGGAATGGAATCCATAGAGATGGTCAAAAAGAACAAGTATGATATTGTGTTTATGGATCATGCAATGCCTGGAATGGATGGAATAGAGGCTACAAGCAGGATACGTTCTTTGGAAAATCCGGAAGAAAGCGATTATTATAAAAACTTACCGATCATTGCATTGACTGCTAATGCTGTTTTGGGTATGAGAGAAATGTTTTTGCAAAATGATATGAGTGACTTCTTGTCGAAACCCATTGAAGTATCAAAACTGAACAGTATATTAAAAGAATGGATTCCAAAAGAAAAGCAGATGGTGCAAGATAAATCCATTGCTGTTGAGAAAGAAGGAATTGTTGATTTGGTTAACATAGAAATAGAGGGTGTTGACACTCAGACCGGACTTGCTATAAATGGCAATAATGTAGAAACCTATTTTAAAGTTCTTGATATTTTCTGTAAAGACATACTGGAAAAAATATCTGAAATCAATGATTGTATTAAGGAAAACAATATCCCTCTCTATTCAACGCTTGTTCATGCGTTAAAAAGCGCTTCTTCTAATGTTGGTGCAAAAAAAGTATCAGAGCTGGCGAAGAATTTGGAGAATGCGGGTAAAAAAGGGGCATCTCAGTATATTCTGGAACATAATGAAATTTTCCTGGCAGAATTGAAAAAACTATATCAAAATATACAAAATGCACTTATAAGCAGACGTGGCGAAGATAGCGAAATAAGCATAGATGATTTGAAATTTTTAAAAGAAAAACTTAGTAAGCTCAAAAGCGCTATTGAAAATATGGATGCCAAGGAGATCAATAATATTATCTCCACAATAGAAGAAAAAGGGCGGAATACAAAACTTAATAAAATGATTGATGATATATCTCACTCTATCTTGCTTTATGAATACGATAAAGTTTTGGAGATAATCGACAGTTTTGACAAGAGTGTGTAAAACTATATAAAACATTAGTATTCAAAGTAAATAGTTAAAAACCTTACCTCATTAGCCCAATTTCTCTATAGAATCTTTCAGCTCCAGGATGAATAGGTATTGGAATTCCTTCCATAGGATTTTTTCGGTTAATCCATGGCATATTTGATGGAAGAGCTTCCATAAGGTAATCCCAATTTTCATACCACACTTTTGTAAAGAGATATGCCATATCTTCCGGCAAAGAAGCTAAAGAAGCTGTAAAATATGAAGTCACAAACTGATAATTTTCTTCAAGACCAAATTCTTCTCCAAATCGTTTATATGAATAATAAGGGTGTCTTTTCATCCATGGTTCAATATGTTTTCGATCGCCAAAAATAAGTCTTACATTTCTTGCTTCAGTTATTCTTATAAGGTTAGCATGACCATGTCCAAATAAATATATAATGCAATCTACTCTTCCATCAATAAACATTCTTGTACCATCGTTCTTCATTAGCCTGTAAAATCTTGTGTTTTCTGGTGTAACGCCATGCATAGCTAAAAGTTCAATAAAAGAATCACCGGTTATGTCGCCCTCAACATAAGTTGCAATTCTTTTACCTTTTAAGTCATAGATGTCTTTTATACCACTATCTTCATTCACTATAATATTATGAACACCAGGCCATATTCCAAATAAAGCCCTTACTTCAACAGGGTTCTCCCATATACCTTCACCTTTATAAGCAGCATATGCAACATTTGAACTAATAAATGCTAGTTGGGCATCTCCATTCAACATTCTTGCAATACTTTCTATTGAAAGCCCTGGCGAAGGGTTGTTTGTTGCAATAAATTCTGTATTATTTGTTATTAATTTTGCCCATGCAGTAGCGCCTGCATACCAGGATCCCCCAGGTGCAGAGGATTTGATCCGAATAAATCCTTTTTTTTCTTCCCTTGCGCATGTAAGAAATAAGAAAATAGAAAGAAAAAGAAGAATTATAATTACTAAAAAGTTTTTTATTTTCATATATTTCCTCCTTAGAGAATTTTTTATATCTTATGGCTGGTGTTCTTTTTTTAGGTCATGTAAAGAATCAAAAGGATAAAGCTCTTTTAGTAAAAGCATTTCAAAATTTTTGTCTTTTCCTGCAAAAAAAACAGGAACACTCTTGTCGCAAAATTCTGTAAGTACTTGCCTGCATGCGCCACACGGTGGAAGCGGGTATGCAGAATCAGGAGAATATATTGCAATAGCTGCAAAGTCCTTTTTCCCGTTTCCAATTGCATTAAAAACAGCAGATCTTTCAGCGCAATTTGTAAGTCCGTATGATCTATTCTCTATATTGCATCCAGAATAGATTGTGCCATCTTTGCATTGGATAGAGGCTCCTACATGAAAATTGGAGTATGGAGCATATGAAAAAGTTGAAACTTTAATGGCAGCTTCTTTAAGTTTTATATAATCCATATTTTTAATCCTCAATTGACACCAGTAATTCAATTATATACAATTAAAGCAGATTTGTCTATGGACAGCTAATTTTTCATAGAAAAAAAGTGCTGCTGCATGAGGTCGTGGCTGGGCAATTAAAAATAATTGACAAGAGAAAAATAATTATGAGGAAACGAAAAAAAATAAGTTTATTGGTTTTATTGTGTCTTTATATACTACTGTTTCCTACAAAAGAGAATTCTGTATTTAAAATTCTTCCTGCATGGTCATCTGATCTTAGAATAGAAAGTAATATCGATAGAAACACTTTAATTCCATTTAGGCTTAAGGAAGAATTTGGATATATTTCACCAGTATCCGGAAATATTTCTTATATGAATGAAATATTTTACAATGTAACACAAAATAATAATTACTATATAAATTATTCAGTAATTACAGATAATCTTATAATTAATAGACGGGATGGAAGCTTTGTTGCTAACATCGAAACCGAAGGATTTCCACTTTTTATTGGAGAAAGATTATTTATTATTTCTGCCAATAGCAAAAGGGTTTCTGAATGGGATATTTATGGCAACAATCTTTTTACATTTGAAAGTGATGCAATAATAACCTCCTGTGATGCCAACAAAGATACTTTTGTGGCAGGTTTTGTTGATGGAACTGTTATTATTGTTGATAAGGAAAAAAGAGCAGAAAAGCTTTTAAAGCCAGAATTAAGCAGGATCAATGTTGTTTATGGAATTGCGATTTCAGATAATTCTGATTATATAGCAATGATTACAGGTATTGACCCTCAATATATGATCATAATGAGAAAGAGAAACAACCGGTATAATAGATTTTTTGCTTACCAATTTGCAGATAATTTAAGACACCCAAGATATATTTCTTTTTTCAATAATAACAGATATCTTGTTTTTGAAAGTGGTAATACATTTTACTGCTTTGATTTTTCCTCCAGAAAGCTAAATAAAATAGAACTTTCCAGTCCCATTACAAATATACACTATATTAGCGCTTTAAACTTTTTTGCTGTTACAACTGAAATGGAAGAAGGAAAGACAAATTTTACTTTAATTGACCCAGCTGGTAAGAAGCTATATTCAAAAACAATATTTTCTGACTATAGCTATATTGCAAGCAGCGAAAACAGGATATTATTTGGCTCAAATCAAGCTATTTTTGCTGTTGACTTTATTCGGGAATAATACTTTGTAAGGAATAGAGCATTATATGAAAAATATTTTTCTAATCTGTTTCTTTTTAAATTCATTTTTTTTACTTTCAATGCAGTGGCCTGTTGAAAATCCTGTAATTAGAGCTAATTTTGGTGAAAGGTCAGGGAGCCACTACAACACTGGTATTAAGCTCATAAGCGGAAACCCGGATGTTGTTGCAGTTGACAGAGGAGAGGTTGTTTTTTACCAGAAAGAACGTAATCGCTTTTCTGCTTTACCATCCGGGCTTGGGAATTTTATTGTTATAGAACATGATAGGTTTTTAAGAACAACATATGGTCACCTTGCTGATAATTTTATGGGCAGAAAAAAGGTTAATGTGGCTGCGGGCGAGGTAATAGGTCAAATAGGAGATAGTGGCTCAAGCAAAGGCCGTTATCTTTATTTTGAATTTGCTGATAGGGAATCTGGCGAGCTTATTAACCCTTTTTTGATGCTTCCTCTTCTTGCTGATGGAAGCAGACCTGTTATAAGAGAAGTATTTATAAAAGAGAGCAGGGCAGCATCATATCAAATATTGGGAAACAACCTGGAAATAAGCGCAGGAAGATATGATTTAAGCGCTATTATATATGATACTGCTGAAAACATGGCTGCTTTCCATCAGTTGGCTCCACATAGTATTAGAGTGTATATAAATGGAGAAGAATCTTCATTAATTGTATATAACTCAATAAAAAAAAGCAGTAATTATCTGGTATTGAGCAGTAACAATAGAAGTGTTAATGAATATTATATAGGTAATGAAAACTGGCAAGTATATTTGGGCCAATTTAATTTTAATCCAGGCATTAACATCATAAGAATAGTTGCAAGCGATTTTAGAGATAATGAGTCTTTCAGAGAATTTAGAATAACATCTACAAGGTAAAGAACTCTTTTGAAAACTTACTCAAAAACACCGGGAAATGAAGAGCTTCAGAACATTTATTGCCCTATTTGTAACAGTGGAAAAGAAAAACACTCTCTTTTGTATAAATATGATGCTTTTAGCTTTAAAAAATGCCGGATGTGTAGTCTGGTTATGCAAAATCCCCAACCTGTTTTTAAAGATATTTCCAGCAGATATGATAAAGAATATTTTGATTATGAAATAAAAAATGAAAATGCTTTTTTCTCTTTAATGTTAATGGCGCTTTCTGACATAGGCTTTGATTCTCTTGATTTTTCAGGGTTACCCAAAAAAATTCTTGATATTGGCTGTGCAACGGGAAAATTTCTCTATGAATTTAAAAATAAAGAATGGGATGTTGCGGGAATAGAAATATGTAAAGAAGCAGCAGAGTATGGAAATAGTTATAGAAACGTAAGTATATACAATTGCACTCTTGAAAAAGCTCTTTTTCCGGAAAAAAGCTTTTCTGTTGTGCATGCTTCCCATTTAATCGAGCATTTAAATAATCCTGTTTCTTTTCTAAAAGAAGTATATAGAATATTGCATGACAAAGGGTTTTTTATTATTGTCACACCAAATATTGATAGTTTTCAAAATTTTGTTTTTAAATCTGGCTGGAGATCTGCAATTGCCGACCATTTATTTTTGTATTCCCTTAGAACACTTGAAAAAATATGCAATAATAATGGTTTTGTTCTTGTTAAAAAAGGGACATGGGGGGGAATTCCTGCTGGTAAAGCTCCTGTTGTTATTAAAAAAATATTTGACAGTTTGGCAAAAAAAACAGGTTGTGGCGATGTTATGGTTGCCCTTTTCAGGAAAAAATAGTGATGCGTCTTCTTAACTTTTTTGCATAATAAAAATTTATTTATACAGTATGTTTTTTTTCTAGTATTGACACTGGAAAACCATTTTTATACGATATTTTTAATTAGGGGTGGGGATGACAAGAGACAGGTTACAATCATTACCTTATTCTTCGCTTAAAGAAATAGCAAAAAAAGAAGGAATTGTTAATTATCAAAACCTTCCTGTTGGCAAACTTATCGAAGCTATTATCGAAGCGCTTGAAGAAGATAAAAATGAAAGAATAACGTTAGATAATATTATAATAAGAGGCGAAGAAAAAAAGTACGATATATTTCGGGATGAAGAAATTGTATCCCAGGATACAGCGGATTATCCTATACCTGAAACATATAATGAATCTAAAGTTCATTTAATGTTAATAGAGCCTCTACTTGCCTATGCTTATTGGGACTTTTCTGAAAAAGACCGTGCAGCTTATGCAAATACATCAAAACAGGAAAAACTTTTTTTAAGAGTTTGTGAAGAACGTTCAGAAAAAGATGCAGAAGAGTCATCAATTTTTTTTGATATCCCCATAAAAATAAAAGATGATTGCTGGTATATAAATCTGCCCCATAAAAATGCCAGTTATTATATTAAAATAATTATTTTTTCCTATGGCGAAGAAAAAACAATGTGTATTTCCAATGTAATTACAAGCCCTGCGAAAACAATAGAAGATGCAAATACAGATTATGACATCACAAATGAAGATATAATGTTGTTATCGGGATTTTACAAGTTTGATGAAGATATATCTCAAGATACAAGTGCAATACCGCAAAGAATTATCTCTTTTACAGAAGATAAATATCTTAATGACAGCGATTTTGAAAATAAATCACGGGAGGTTTAACTATGCGAAGTAGCTACTTGATGTTTGCTTTAAACGCTCATCTCCCTTTTGTAAGACATCCCAATTATGAAAGATTTATACAGGAAACCTGGCTTAATGAAGCAATTTCAGAGACATATTTGCCCATGTTAAGAGCTTTTAATTCTCTTGACAGTGATAATATCCCTTTTTGCGTTACAATTTCTATTTCACCTACGCTTGCAGCAATGCTTTCAGATGAACTTCTTCAGGAAAGATATATTAAATATCTTCAGGACAGGATAGAGCTTGGGGAAAAAGAGATAAAAAGAACAATGTTCGACCCTGTTTTTAATAAACTTGCCAAAATGTATCATTCTGCCAATAATTTAAATTACCATGATTTTGTTGAAATTTATAAATGCAATATTCTAAAGGGATTTAAAGATCTTGAAAAGAAAGGGAAGATCAAGATAATTACTTCTGCAGCAACGCATGCATTTTTGCCATTTTATATGGATTACCCTAATGTACTTGAAGCGCAGATTCAAACATCTGTAATTTCACATAGCAGAATTTTTGGCAAAGAACCAAATGGTTTTTTTCTTCCTGAGCTTGGCTATGCTCCAGGAATAGAAAAAGTTCTTAAAGCAAATAATATAAAGTACTTTTTTACAGCAGCACATTCATTTTTACTCTCCGAAGAACTGCCAAAGCATGGTATTTATGCTCCTGTAACTCCGGAGCCTGGTATAACTGCATTTTGCAGGGATATCAAATCTTCAAATGTGATCTGGTCGTATGATGAGGGATATCCTGGTAACTCTGCTTATAGGGAATTTTACAGAGATATTGGATTTGAAATGACTGAAAAATATCTTGGGAATTTTATTTATAAAGATGGCAGGAGAGTAAGCACTGGGTTTAAATATTATGCCAACACAGGCAAGCCAAAAGAAGAAAAAAAGGTATATGACCCCACTGTGGCAGAAATAAAAGTAAATGAGCATGCTGAAAATTTTATTTATAATCTGATCAAAAATTCAAAAAGACTTACAAAATATATGGATAGGCAGCCGATTATGGGCTGTTTTTGCGATGCCCAGATTTTTGGACACTGGTGGCATGAGGGAATTTCATGGCTTGAAAAAGTATTTCGGCTTGTTGCTGAAAAAAAAGATGAAATTTCAGTTATATTTGCAGATAATTATTTGGAAAAATACCCGGAAAATCCTAAACATAAACTTTCATTTTCAAGTTGGGGAAACAATGGTTATGCAAATATATGGTGTGATGGAAGTAATCATTGGGTTTACAAGCATATTCATGCATGTGTTGAAAAAATGACTGAGCTTGTAAAAAGATTTCCTAATGAAACTGGATTAAAAGAAAGGGTGCTTAACCAGGCAGCAAGAGAAATTCTCCTTTCTCAAAGTTCTGACTGGCCTTTTATAATAAAAACAGGAATTGCAAAGCCATATGCAGAAAAACGAGTTAAAGAACATATTCATAATTTTCTTATAATTTATGATAATCTGTGCAGGAATATTGTAGATACTGAGTGGCTTACCAGCATTGAAAAAAAGAACAATCTTTTTCCAGATATAGATTACAGAATTTTTTTTGATGCAAGATAAGTCAGGCTCGTAGAGGATGACTTATCTTGCCATCCCTTCCAGTTCCGCAACACTAAGCTGTTCAAGAAAAAAAGATGTAATAACCTCATTTCTGGTCTCTTGCGTGCTTTTTCTATATACCTTATAAGCTATCATTTTTGAAGTATTTATAGGCAAGCTAAGAGGATAACCATTTATATCAACAATTTGATTAACATAAAGGGTATGAGAAATTTCCTGCCTGTCTCCTTCTGGGTAAACTATTTCTCTAATATCATATTTCATATCGAAATAATAGTAGGAATAAACTAATTCATATTCCATACTTAAAATTTGTTAAGTGTAAATACCTTATAAATTTCTCTTTTTTTAGTATGACAAAAAAACCAAGTTGACATCTGAATTTATTGCTATATTATAATAATGTGGTAAAAAGTGGATAAAAATAGGTAAAAGTGGTGTTAAGCGGAGAATTTGTCAATAATATAGATGAAAAAGGACGCATAATGATACCTGTAAAGCTAAGGGCAGCTATAGAGGGCGACACTCTTATATTGACCAGAGGTGTTGACAAGTGTTTGTGGCTGTTTCCTGTAAGTGAATGGAAAAGGGTATCAGAGCAGATTATGTCTGCTACTTCAATTCTTCAATCAAAAGCAAGAATGATTCAACGCAGAATCATTGCCCCTGCCCATGAAACAGAAATAGATAAGGCAGGAAGGATAATTATTGCACCCGCGCTTAGGGTTTTTGCCGAGTTTAAAAAAGAATGTGTGATTTTGGGGATCAACAACCACATGGAAATATGGGACCAAGAGGTTTATCAGAAATACTGGGAGGAAAATGAATCTGGCTTTCAAAACGCTGCAGAGGAGCTTGGGAAAATTGTCTCAGTCTGAAGAATTGACGGAAATAGCTCACTACAGTGTAATGAAGGGCGAAGTTGTTTCATTTTTAAAACCTGATAAACCAGGTCAATTATTTGTGGATGCCACTACTGGGGAGGGGGGGCATTCTGAGTGGTTTTTAAAAAATTATCCTGATCTTAAGGTTATATGCCTTGATGCTGACATTGATATAATGGATGTTGCAAAGAAAAGGCTTGAGCATTATGAGGGGCAGGTAGTTTTTTATAATGAGTGGTTTAACATATTTTTTAAAAATTATCCGCAAGGCCTGGAGAGGCCAGACAGGATTCTTTTTGATCTTGGGATATCTACATTTCATTATGAAAAAGCTGAAAGAGGCTTTTCATTCAGAAGCAGTGAAAAGCTTGATATGAGGCTCGAGAGGGGGCTGGAAATTTCAGCTGCAGATATTGTAAATGATTATCCCCAAAAAGAACTTGCAAAAATTATTTTTGAATATGGCGAGGAAAGGTATTCAAGGTCAATTGCCGAAGCAATTGTAAAAGAACGGAAAGATGGTCAAATAGAAACAAGTGGTGCGCTTGCTGAAGTAATATGGAATGCTGTACCGGTTTCATATAGGCATGGGAGAATACATCCCGCAACAAGAACGTTTCAGGCATTGCGTATAGCTGTGAATGGAGAGCTTGCAAGGCTTAAAGAAGCTCTTGAAGCAGCTGTTTCTGTGTTAAAAGTGGGCGGAAAAATTGGGGTAATAACATTTCACTCCCTGGAAGACAGGATTGTGAAGCACTACTTTAAGGATTTAGCAAGAGAGTGTATATGTCCCCCAGAAGCGCCGATATGTAATTGTAGGGGTGTTAAGATTGCAGAAATTCTTACACGTAAGCCTGTTACTCCTGAAAAGGGAGAAGTTGAGGAAAACAATGCTTCGAGGAGTTCTAAGTTGCGTGTAATACAAAAGGTGAATGAATTATGAGTAATGGAAAAAAGATTTTAATTGCTTTTTTAGTTATAACTGTGCCTGTTTTGTTATTTTTAAATGCGTGGCAGGGATTTAGATATGAAAGAATAAGCGCTGAAATCAGAAACCATGAACATGAGCAAATAGAATGGTTTGAAGAAAATAAAAAAATGTTGGCAACAATAACTGTTTATAGTTCTCCTGCAAGAGTAAGACAAATAATTGAAGAAAATTCAGACCTAAGGCTTAAAAGACCTGGTCAAGCTATAATAATACAATTTTCTGCGGAAGAAGGGCGTTGAGATGGGTAAATACAATTTTATAACAATTAAAGAAGCAGCCTCTATGATGGGAGGAACGCTGCTGTCAAAAGGGGCTGATGGTAATTTATCATCAGTATCTATTGATTCGCGAAAAATTAGTAAAGGAGCTCTCTTTTTTGCTCTTAAAGGGGAAAAAACAGATGGCCATGGCTTTATTAAAGAAGCTGTTTCAGCAGGCGCTGTTTGTTGTGTTGTAGAAAAAAATTACAGCGAGTTGTCTAACTTTTCAAATGATCCGGGTTTCTCTATTATTACTGTAGATAATACTCTTAAAGCTCTTCAGACTCTTGCAAAGAATTACAGAGATAAATTTAAAGATATATCTATTATTGGTATTACTGGAAGCAGCGGCAAAACAACAACAAAAGAGCTTCTTAGCGCAATTCTGGAGAAAGATGCTCCAACTATAATGAATGAAGGTAACTTAAACTCTGAAACAGGGCTTCCTCTTGCGTTATTTAATATAAGAGATAAGCATAAATACGGAGTTTTTGAGGCTGGGATTGGCCAACCAGGGGACATGGATATTCTTATTGATATGTTGAGACCTGATTATGCAATACTTACTAATGTAGGGACAGCTCACTTGGGGTTTTTTGGGTCAAAAGAAAAAATTGCAGAAGAAAAAATGAAAATATTTCATACATATAAAAATTTAAAAAAAGGAATTGTGTATGAAAAAGATGATTTTGCAAAAATCGTAAAAGACAAACATGGTAAAAAAATAGATTATTTTGGGCTTGATAGTCAAAAAGATTATCTTTCATATGAAGATAACGGTCTTAATGGTAATACTATTTTTCTGGGGAAAGAAAAAATTGTTTTTTCTTTGATTGGTAGACATAATCTATTAAATGCTGCAGCTGCAATAAAAATGGCAAAAATTCTTGATGTCTCAGATTTAAAAATCAAAAAAGGTATTGAAAAAGTTGCATCGTTTTTTGGGCGCGGAGAAATTTTTTCAGGAAATATAAGTATTATTTTTGATGCCTATAATTCAAATAAAGAATCTGTAAATGCGATAATTGATTTTACAAGCATGCTCTCATGGAAGGGCAGAAAAATCATGCTGCTTGGGTCGATTCTTGAAATGGGAGATAAATCAGAAGATATTCATAATTCCATTATAAGTTATGCGTTTAAGAATTTTGACGGAGCGCTTTTCTTTTATGGAAAAGAGTTTGAGAAAGGTTTTAAGAATATGGAGAAAACAGAAAAATTTATTTTCTGTTCATCTAATTTTGATGAAATGAAGGATGCGCTTTTGGCTTATCTGAAAGAAGGTGATCTCATTGTGCTTAAGGGTTCGCGGGGTGTGGCTCTTGAAAAATTCCTGGAGATTATCAAAAAGAATAACAGGATGGTTACATAGTGCTAAAAGAAATATTTTTACCTCTTGTAGGGCATTTTTCTTTTTTTAACATATTTCAATATATAACTTTTAGAGCAGCATACGCTGCTGTTACAGCCCTCTTTATAGCGCTTCTACTGGGCCCGGTAATGATTGCGTGGTTAAGAAAGCAAAAACTTGGCCAGGAAATAAGGGATGAGATTTCAGATATCCATAAATCAAAATCCGGAACACCTACAATGGGAGGAATTTTAATTATTCTATCTATTGTAGTTTCAGTACTGCTTTGGCAGGATATTAAAAATATTTACACATGGATTTGTATTGCAACTGTGTTAGGTTTTGGCGCAATAGGATTCGTAGATGATTATCTTAAAATATATAAAAGAAATGCAGCAGGACTTAGAGCAAGATTTAAATTTATTTCACAAATTTTACTTTCTACAGCAATTGTTATTTTTATCTATGTAAATGGCAATAGTGAGACAACGCTCCTGTACATACCTTTCTTTAAAAATCCTATTCTTGATTTATCATACTTATACATCCCTTTTGCAGTTTTTATACTTGTAGGAACATCAAATGCTGTAAATCTTACAGATGGGCTGGATGGTCTTGCAATAGGCCTTGTTATTCTCGCAGGCACAGCATTTGGGATATTGGCATATCTTTCCGGAAGAGTTGACTTTTCCCACTATCTTCAGATCCCTTACGTTATTGGAAGCGGGGAACTTACGATCCTTTTATTTGCTTTGGTAGGCGCTTCTGTGGGATTTCTCTGGTTTAATAGTCATCCAGCCGAAGTTATGATGGGTGATACTGGAAGTCTTGCGCTTGGCGGCATTATAGGCGTAGTAGCGCTTCTTATAAAAAAAGAAATCCTTTTGATAATAGTTGGCGGAGTTTTTGTAATTGAGGCTCTTTCTGTTATTATACAGGTAATTTCATTTAAAATCAGAAAAAAACGGGTTTTTAAAATGGCTCCGCTTCATCATCACTATGAATTAAGTGGATGGAGTGAAAATAAAGTTGTTGTACGGTTTTGGATTTTAGGCGGGCTTTTTGTTATTTTGAGTCTGTCTACATTAAAAATACAATAGGATGTAAAATGTCGGGTAGTTTTATTGTTGAAAAAGAGAACAAGCGTTCCTATGATTTTTTTCTCTTATTAATAATTATACTCTTGTTAGGAATAGGGCTCACGTTCCTTTTTTCAGCCTCTTATCCTAATGCCTTGAGGCTTAATAGAGCTCCCGAATATTTCTTTTTAAGACAGATATTCATTGTTGCTTTAGGAATTTTGGGTGCTTTGGCTATTATGAATATCCCTGTTGAAATAATTAAAAAATATGTTTTTGTTTTGGTTATTATTTCTTTTCTATTAAGCTTTTTTGTACTCTTGACTGGACAGGATATACAGGGGGCAAAAAGGTGGATAATAATAGCTGGCAGGAGTTTTCAACCTTCTGAAATAGTAAAACTTGCTCTTATTTTGTATCTGGCAGATGTCTTAAGCAAAAAAGAAGATAAGCTCAATAATTTATACTCATTATCCCATCCTGTTGTGGTAGTTCTTCTTTTTTCTGTTTTGACTTTTGCGCAAAATGATTTTTCAACTGCAATATTTTTGATTTTTATAAGCGCTGCATTATTTTTTATTGCAGGAATAAAATATAGATATTTTTTGACTGGTATTATTACAATTACCCCATTTCTGTTAATTCTCTTATTTAACAGAGAGCATAGGTTAAGAAGGATAACTGCTTTTTTAAATCCCGGGAGTGATCCAGAAGGGGCAGGGTTTCAAATATTAAAAGCAAAAGAAGCTTTGGCAAATGGAGGGTTCTGGGGTAGTGGAATAGGGAATGGAATTCAAAAACTGGGAATTCTTCCGGAAGCACATTCTGATTTTATTTTTGCAGCAGTAGGTGAAGAGGTTGGCTTTTTGGGAATTTTTTTAATTATTACCCTTTTTGTTCTTTTTGCAATAAGAGGATACATTATTACATTGCGTTGCACAGACAAGTTTAGTTATTATGTGGCGTTTGGAATAACAACTTCTATTTTTTATCAAGCTATTATGAATATGGCTGTTGTTTCAGGCGCAGTCCCTTCAACAGGAATACCGCTTCCATTTTTTTCTCATGGGGGGTCTTCTATTTTTGTTACCTTACTCATGTGCGGTATCTTGCTTAATCTTTCAAGATGTTTTAAAACAGACAGGGTAAGCGCATGAGCAGCACAATTTTTAGAACAGGATTAACATATAATGTTGCTGATGCTCAAAAAGAAAAAAGCTTTACTGCAAAAAGAAAGTTTATTACTCTTGCCATATCTTTGATTTGTGTTACGCTTTTTGTGACGCAAATAATTTTTCAGGCTTTTATTGCGCCCCAGCTTGCAATTACAAAAATCGAAATACATTGCTCAAGCGCTTTCCCGCTTAGTAATGATGAAATCCTTAAGTTAGCTGGATTAGAAGGAAGTCTTTATTATTTTTCAGTAAATACAGCGCAAATAAAAAGCAGGCTCCTGCAGCATCCATTAATAAGAACAGCAGAAGTAAAAAGAGTATTCCCATCTTCACTTTATATCAGGGTTGCGGAAAGAATCCCGCTGGGTATGGCGCTTGTAAACTCTGGGGGAAGGACAATCCCTGTTGTTTTTGATGAAGAAGGTGTTATTTTTGAAATAGGAAGATCTGTTTCAAACTATAGGATACCTGTAATTTCAGGTTTAAAATTCGCAGAGTTAAGTCTTGGATTGAGATTGCCAAGTGAACTTCATTCTTATCTTTCAGAATTAAAAAAATTAAGAGAAACAACTCCAGCGCTTTTTGAGCAGATTTCAGAAATAAAATTTATAAACAGAAATAATTCAAATCATGAAGTGTTATTGTATCCTTTAAATACCAAGGTAAGAGTAAGAACAGCAAACACTATTAATGAGAATCTTATAAAACAGATATTTGTTGTACTTGATATAATAGAGCAAAATGGATTAGAGTCGGAAATGAGTGAGCTTGATTTTCGTGCAGGACAGGTAGTTTTTAGAGTTAAGGGGGGGTAGCAGATTGCCTGCTGATAATATATTAGTTGGACTTGATATTGGGACAACTAAAATTTGTGCCGTAATTGGCGAGTATGATGAAAATGACAAACTCGAAATCACAGGAATTGGCAAAGCTCCTTCAACAGGATTAAGACAAGGGGTGGTGATAAATATTGAAGCCACAATGAAAGCTGTTACAGAAGCTCTTGAAGCTGCTGAATTGATGTCAGGCCGTGAAGTTTTTTCTGTGATAACAGGAATTGCAGGCGGGCATATCGAAGGAATCAATTCTCGTGGTGTTGTTGCTGTTGCAGGCAAAGGGAGAGAAATAGCGCCTGAAGACATTGGCCGTGTTATTGATGCAGCTAAAGCTATTGTAATACCAATGGACAGGGAAGTGCTTCATGTAATTCCACAGGAATTTATAGTTGATGACCAGGGCGGAATAAGAGACCCTTTGGGGATGATTGGAATAAGACTGGAGTCGGAAGTTCATATAATAACAGGTTCCGTTACTTCTGCGCAAAATCTTATAAAATGTGTAAACCGCGCAGGATTCAGGGTTGATAATATTGTTTTGCAATCGCTTGCTTCTTCAAAAGCTGTATTGCGAACTGATGAAAAAGAAATGGGCGTTTTGATGATAGATATTGGCGGTGGCACAACAGATGTTATAGTTAATTATGAAGGCGCTCCATATCATACAGATGTTGTTCCCATAGGGGGAAAACAAATAACAAACGATCTTTCCATTGTTTTGAAAATACCTTTTGAGGTGGCTGAGAAAATAAAAGTAGAATCAGGCTGTTGTTATACAGCTCTTATTGATGAAGAAGAAGATGTTGTTATTCCAAGTGTGGGTGGATGGGCAGCTGCTTCTTTACCGAGAAAGCAAGTATGTGAAATTATCCAGCCAAGAGTAGCTGAGATATTTTTAATGGTAAAGAAACAGCTTGAAAGAAAAAACTATTTAAAACTGCTGAATAGCGGAATTGTACTTACAGGCGGGGGCGCTCTTATGCCTGGAATTTCACAGCTTGCAGGAGAAATATTTAATCTTCCTGTAAGGATAGGGTATCCCGCAGGCTGCGGAGGTCTTGTTGAAGAATATAAAAATCCAATGTATTCAACAGCAGTCGGCCTTGTAATGTTTACAGATGAAATGAGGGAAAAGTTTGACAAAAAAGTTACATTATCAAATAAGATAAATTTTAAGGAGAAATTTGTTAACTGGCTTAAAGAATTTTTTTAATGTAGAAATATAGTATTTCACTGGGAGGGGGAATGCAAATAACAGTTGTTGAAGAAAGGAGTAATACTAATCCTACAGTAATTAGAGTTGTAGGAGTAGGTGGTGGCGGCAATAATGCTGTAAATAGAATGATTGAGAGCGGCTTAAGCAATGTTGAGTTTTTAGCTGTCAATACAGATGTTCAGGATCTTAATAAAAGCAAGGCAAAAACCAAAATACCAATTGGGACCAAGCTTACAAATGGTCTTGGAGCAGGTGGAATTCCCGAAGTTGGGGAGAAAGCTGCTATTGAAGATAAAGAAACAATAAAGAATATTCTTAAAGGCGCAGATATGATTTTTATTACTGCCGGGATGGGAGGCGGTACAGGAACAGGCGCAGCTCCAATAATTGCCGCAGTTGCAAAAGAGCTTTCGATTTTAACTGTTGCAGTAGTTACCATGCCTTTTGCTCTTGAAGGAGACCGCAAAAAAAGGCTTGCAGATGATGGTATAAAAAAACTAAGGCAATCTGTTGATACTTTAATCACAATCCAAAATGACAATCTCATGAAAATTATAGACAGACGCACTCCATTTAAAGAAGCGCTCCTTTATGCTGATGATGTTTTAAGGCAGGGTGTTCAGGGAATTTCTGACCTTATTACAAAAGAAGGTGAAATGAATATTGACTTTGCAGATGTAAAAACAATTATGAGTGGTCAGGGCGATGCAATGATGGGTATTGGAATAGGACGGGGCGAAAACAGAGCTATAGAGGCTGCTACAAGCGCAATTAATAACCCAATGCTTCAGGAAGAAAATTTTGAAGGGGCAAAAGGAATTCTTGTAAGTGTTACAGGCGGACCAGATTTCTCGCTTTCTGAATTCAATGAAATACTTCAGATCATAACTTCATCTGCAGACAGAGATGTTCTTACAATTACAGGTACAATTAATGACGAAACACTAAAAGATGAAATTAAAGTAACTGTAGTTGCAACAGGTTTTAATCCGCAGGAGATTAAAAAGAAGGAAGAAGTTCCTGCGCAATCAAGCAGTAAAAATGAATTTCTTTCCAACAATGAATGGAGCCAGATGAGAAAAGGTTTGTTTGCAAAAAAGGATGACCTTTATTTGAGCGGAAGAAATTCTGTTTCATCTGATCTTGATATCCCTGCAATTTTTCGTGACAGGGAAAGTGAATATGCAAAGCAGGGAGAAAGATAATTGATTTTAACAGTAGAAGAGAAAAGTATGTTAAAAAAATATGAACAATACCTCAAAGCAGAATTAAATCTCACACAAACCACAGTAAGATTTTATTTTGACGAGGCGAGTCTCTTTACTGAATATTTGAGAAAAAATAATAAAACATATGTTTCAGCTGAAGTATTGGATATTGAAAACTATATTATTGAAAGAAAAAACAGGACAATTGTACTATCTGATATTGAAAGCTGTAAAACAGAAAATAATATTAATTTGAAGTCAGCGACTATTAATAAAGTTGCATCTGGAATAAGATCTCTTTTTAAATTTTTGCAACTTGAGAATGTAAGAAGCGACAACCCATCCAGATTTGTCAAGATGTCACGCAAGGGCAAAAAACTTCCGGATTTCCTTTCTGTAGAAGATATTGATACACTACTTGACAGTATTGATGTTTCAACACACTCAGGACTTAGGGATAGAGCTCTTTTTGAATTAATTTACTCCTGTGGTCTTAGAATATCTGAAGCCTGTACTCTAAAGTGCAGTAATATATTTAATAATGATAGTGTTATTAAAGTTATTGGGAAAGGAAATAAGCACAGAATTGTTCCTGAAGGTGATGCTGCAGAATATTGGCTTAAAAAATATATTCAAGAGGCAAGGCCTTTAATGCTTAAAAATCGAAAAACCGATTTTGTTTTTTTGAATATCAGGGGGGAACCTATTAGCAGAAAAGGGGTATGGAAAAGGTTTAAAGAGATTGCTGTGGCTTGCGGGATAGAAAGCCGTGTGCATACTTTAAGGCACTCTTTTGCAACACACCTTCTGACAGGAGGAGCAGATCTCCGTTCTGTACAGGAGATGCTTGGTCATGCAGATATAGCAACAACTCAAATATATACCCACCTTGCAAGAAATGATCTTAAAGAATGTCATAAGCAATACCATCCTGAAGGGAAAAAAGCAGGGGGAGCATTATGAAAAAAACTATGAAAAGAGCTATCTTTATTCTTATACTTTTGCCTTTATTTTTATTTAGCTGTAACAGGGAAGAAAGAAACTTTTTGGATACCATGAATGCAATGTATGAAGGCCACTTCACAACAGAAGAACTAAGAAACAGGGAAAGGGAATTAAGGGAATCCATAAGAAAAAACAGGCGCATACTTGAGCAGAGAGTTGACGCAGCAAGAAGCCTCGCTGGATTTCATCAAATGCTTGGCAGGCTTTATCTTGAGCATGGGATGTTTCTTCTTGCAGCGCAGGAATTTGAGGAAGCATTAAAGGTTACTACAGAAAGCCCAGTATTACTTTATTATGCAGGGTTATCTTATGCAAGGTACGCGAAATCACTTATAGACGAAGCATTACAACTTAGTTATTTATTGTTGGCAGAGAAATATTATTTAAAAGCAATTGAGTTTAACAATAATTTTGCAAGAGCTCTTTATGCAGTTGCAGTGCTTTATATTTTTGAATTTGACCAGCCCGACAGAGCTGTTTATTATCTTGAACATCTTCTTGAGACACAGCGAAGCGATGTTGAGGCAATGTTTCTTCTTGCTAATGCCTATATAAGATTAGGTCTTTATAATCAAGCTGTGGCTCAGTATGACAATATTATAAGAACTTCAATGAGCACTGTTCATAGAAGACAGGCAGAAGAAAATAAAAGACAAATTCAAGGCGGATTCAGGTGGAATTAATGGGAATGGAAGGAATTAAATTATTATCTCTTTTTATCTCAAACTTAAAAGCAATTGGGAAGAGTCAAAAAATCAAAACTCTTAAACTAATATCAAAAACTGTTGATTTAAAATCAATCAATCTTGATTGCCACAGTGATATTGCTTCTATTGCAAATCATTTTTTTGCTCTGGATAAAAAAATAATAGATGATAATATTGCAAAAGCTTTTTCCATACTTGAAAACTGTTCCCGGAAAAATATTGAGATTATTACTTTTCTTGACAATAAATATCCTTCTCTCTTAAAAGAGATATATGATCCACCTGTTGTTTTATATTTAAAAGGGAGCGCAGAAAAACTTGCTTTGCCTTCGATCTCGGTTGTAGGCACAAGGTCTGCAACCGGAAAAGCATTAAGAGCAGCATTTGAAACAGCATTTTATCTTTCTTTAAATAATATTGCAGTTATATCCGGGCTTGCAATTGGAATTGATAATGAAGCGCACAAAGGAAGTATTTGCGCTGGTGGCACTACAGTAGCTGTCATGGGGTGTGGGCTTGATAAAATTTATCCTGTATCAAACAGAAAAACAGCATTGGAAATAATTGAATCCGGCGGAGCCTTGGTAAGTGAATATCAACCCGAAGTTCAGCCACTTAAATACCATTTTCCGGAAAGAAACAGGATTATAAGCGGACTTTCATCAGCATCAATAATAATTCAGGCTCCAAAGAAATCAGGAGCTTTAATAACTGCTGATTATGCGCTTGAGCATGGGAGAGATGTTTTTGTTCACGAGGCAGGTCTTTCTTCTCCTTTTGGAGATGGCGGAATGTCTTTGGTTTGTGATGGTGCTTTGTTGATTTCCGGTCCTCACGAGATTGGAAAATATTATGGCTTTGATTTTTCAGATAGTTATATAAATAATAAACTGTTTTATGATAATGCAAAAAATATTGAAGATGAAATAAATGGTTATGTAGTTAACTATAAGGGAGTTTTTTACAGGAGAGCCAAGTATGCCTAAAAGCGAAGCGGAGAAAAATAAAAAAATAAACACTTTACTCATTGTTGAATCTCCGGCAAAAGCCAAAACAATAGAACGCTATCTTGGTAGCGGCTACTTTGTTGCAGCTTCTATAGGACATTTGATTGATCTCCCAAAATCAAGGCTTGCCATAGATGTAGAGCATAATTTTGAGCCTGAATATATTACGGTTCGGGGAAAGGCAAAAATATTAAAAGAGCTTACAAATAAAGCTGCAAAATCAGATCATATTCTTCTTGCATCTGATAATGACAGGGAAGGTGAGGCTATATCTTACCATCTAAAAACATTTCTTGAAAAGAAAAATATTAACTCAAAAATCGAGAGAATTATTTTTAATGAAATTACCCCTTCTGCCATAAAAGAAGCTATAAAGTCTCCTATGGAAATCGACTTAGGAAAGGTTGATGCCCAAAAAGCAAGGAGAGTTCTTGACCGCATTGTGGGTTATAATATTTCTCCTTTGTTGTGGAAAAAAGTTAAAAATGGGCTATCTGCAGGGAGAGTGCAGTCTGTAGCGCTAAGACTTGTATGTGAACGGGAAAAAGAAGTTGAGGATTTTGTTTCCGAAGAATATTGGTCTTTAAGCGCAGATCTTAAAAAAGGAAAAAATAGTTTTATAGTAAACCTTTTTCTCAATAAAGGTGAAAAATCAAGTTTTCATGATAAAAAATCTGTAGATACTTTAACAGATGAACTGGCAGGCAAAGATTTTATAGTTAAAGAAGTTAAAAAAAGCGAAAAGAGAAGTCAGCCAAGACCTCCGTATACAACATCCAAACTCCAGCAAGATGCAGCAAACAGACTTGGATTTACATCAAGAAAAACCATGCAGATTGCGCAGCAGCTTTATGAAGGTATAAATATAGGATCCGGAAGAGTTGGTCTTATTACATACATGAGAACTGACTCAACAAGAATTTCCAGTCAGGCTATTGAAGATGTAAGGAAATTTATTGAGACCAACTATCCTGCTGAATTGCCTGAAAAACCTATCAGCTATTCACTTGCAAAACAGGTTCAGGATGCGCATGAAGCTATAAGGCCAACTTACTCTCAATACACACCTGATTATGTAAAAGAGTATCTTTCAAAAGATCAGCTTAAGCTATATTCAATTATATGGGAAAGATTTGTCTCTTCCCAAATGAAGAACGCAGTTACTGAAACTACAACAGTTGATATAGAGTGCGGAGAAGCCCTTTTTAGGACAAATATGACAAAAGTTAAAGAAAAGGGTTATCAAAAAGCTTTAAAAGTACTTGCAACAAAAGAAAAGACAGAAAAAATACCTTCTCTTAAAACAGGAGATGCTTTGGATTTTATTGAATTCAAGCCAGAACAACATTTTACCCAGGGGCCACCCAGATATACAGATGCAAGTATTGTAAAAGCTCTTGAGGAAAAAGGGATTGGAAGACCTTCTACTTATGCGCCTATTATTTCTCTTCTTATTGACAGGCACTATGTTGCAAGAAAAAACAGGCAGCTTATTCCAAATCTGCTTGGAAAAATTATAAATGAAATACTTATTAACTCTTTCAGTAATATCTTTGATGTAAACTTTACTGCTGCAATGGAAAGAAAGCTTGATGAAGTTGAGCACAGCAAGGAAAACTGGCACGAGATGATTGGAGAATTCTATACTCCATTTAAGAAACAGCTTGACCATGTTATGGAAACCCTTGAATCAATAAAAGGGGTTATGGATGAAAAAACAGATTATGTTTGCGAAAAATGTCAAAAGCCAATGATGAAAAAACTTGGCCGCTTTGGTTATTTTCTCGCATGCTCAGGGTTTCCAGAGTGTAAAAATACAAAATCAATTCCCCTTGCAGACTGTCCAAGGCCTGATTGCAACGGAAAAATTGTTGCGAGAAAAAAGCAGGGTGGAAAAGGAAAAGAGTTTTACGGTTGTACCAACTATCCGGAATGTGATTTTATAAGTCATTTGAAACCATCATCAAAAAAATGTCCTGAGTGCGGATATTTTATGGTTGAAAAATATGGAAAAGAAAGAGGCACATATTATTCATGCTCCAACCAGGATTGTAAAAATTCTAAAAATGCAGGTGAAGAAGAATGAGTAGAGAATTTATATCTTATATAAGCAATATTGAAAATCTCGCACCAGCAACTATTAAAGCTTATGAAACAGATATAACTCAATTTGAAAATTATATTAATGTTGAAAAAATAGATATTTATAATCCTGATAAAAATACAGGAAGGGCTTATGTTGCTTTTTTAAGGGATAACGGATTAGACCCTTCTTCGATAAATAGAAAAATTATTACTTTAAGATCATTTTATGACTATGCTGTCAGGACAAAGAAAGTTTTATTTAACCCATTTGAAAAAGTTAAAAGTTTAAAACAAAAGAAAAGCCTTCCTGAATATTTTCAGTACGAAGAGATAGAAAAAATAAGGGAATCTGCAGCGCAAAGCAGCAGGGAGTTTATAAAGCTCAGGGACCAGGCAATCGTTGACTTTCTTTATTCAACAGGATGCAGAGTATCAGAAACAGTAACTCTTGATACAGATATGTTAAACATGTATAACAGCACTGCTTTGGTTTGCGGTAAAAGAGATAAAGAGCGGATAGTCTACCTGGGTGATAAAGCTTTGAATTCCCTAAAAGAGTATTTTCAGGCTCTTGGCTATTTTAGCGATCTAGCCTGTTGCAAACTTAAAAAAGGGTTGCCTGTTTTTGTTAATTTAGCAAAAAAAAGAATAACAGAAAGAGGGGTTTTTTATATTATTAACAAGATGGCTGATAACGCGGATATAAAAAAGCGGGTTTCTCCCCATGTATACAGACACTCTTTTGCAACACATTTGATTGAAGAAGGCGCTGATATAAGATATGTTCAGGAAATGCTTGGCCATGAAAGCCTTTCAACCACCCAGATTTATACACATATAGGGATAGGGAGGCTTAAGCAGGTTCATCGCATGGCGCACCCGCACGGCAGTTTTAATAATGAAAAAAGTGATAATCAGAGAAAAAAGTTAAGGAGTATTAAAAACTAATGAGAATAAAAAGCACTACAGTTATTGCTGTAAAAAAAGGCAACAGTGTTGCAATGGCTGCTGATGGGCAGGTAACTTTTGGTAATACTGTAATGAAAGGAAATGCTAAAAAAGTAAGAAAAATTTATGATGGTAAAATAATAGTAGGATTTGCAGGGGGAACTGCAGATGCTTTTACACTTTTTGAAAAATTTGAGGCAAAAGTAAAAGAATATAAAGCTGATATTACGCGCGCTGCTGTAGAGCTTGCCAAGGATTGGAGAACAGACAGAATTTTAAGAAGACTCGAAGCCATGTTATTGGTAGCAGATAAAGATAAAATACTTTTGATCTCTGGTACTGGAGATGTTGTAGAGCCGGAAGAAGGGGTAATAGGTATAGGTTCTGGCGCTAATTATGCATATTCTGCTGCGCTTGCTTATCTTGATGCTTCAACTCTTACTGCAAGTGAAATCGCAGTAAAATCACTTAAGATTGCTGCCAGAGTTTGTATCTATACAAATGATAACCTGATACTGGAGGAAATCAATGTTTGATCTTGAAACCTTTTCACCAAAGCAGATAGTTGCAGAGCTTGATAAATATATAATTGGCCAGAAAAAAGCAAAAAAAGCAGTTGCCATTGCGCTTCGCAACCGTGTAAGGAGGCAAAAGCTTGATGCAACAATGAGAGAAGAAGTGGCCCCTAAAAATATTATTATGATAGGCCCAACCGGAGTTGGAAAAACAGAAATAGCAAGAAGGCTCTCCAAGTTATGCGGCGCCCCATTTGTAAAAGTAGAAGCAACCAAATATACAGAAGTAGGATATGTTGGCCGCGATGTTGAATCAATGGTAAGAGATCTTATGAATGTTGCGATAAATATGGTAAAAGCTGAGCTGAGGGAACAAGTAATAAGAGAAGCAGAGACAAGAACAGAAGAAGCTATCCTTGATATTCTTCTCCCTGTGGTAAAAAGCAAGCCGCAACAACCTCATCCTGATCAAATGAATCAAGAGGCTATTCCTCTTATTGAGGTTGTTGATGAAAGAACAATATCAACGCGTGAGAAATTCAGGGATATGCTTAGAAAAGGGATGCTTGAAGATAAAGAAATCGATGTAAGTGTATCAAAAAAAATGATGCCATCATTTGAAATATTTTCAGGAACAAATTTTGAAGAAATGGATTTGAACCTTGGCGGGATGGCAGGTATTTTTGGCAACAATAAGAAGAAAAAAAGAAAAATGACTGTAAGAAATGCAAGAGATGTAATACTTAATGAAGAAATAGACAAACTGATAGATACAGATAAAGCAGCTGATATTGCAAGAGAGCGGGTGCAGGAGATGGGAATAATATTTATTGATGAAATAGATAAAGTTGCCGGGAAAAAAAGCACAAGCGGAGTAGATGTATCCCGCGAAGGTGTTCAGCGCGATATTTTGCCTATAGTTGAAGGAAGCAAAGTAAACACAAAATATGGGATGATAGATACAGCGCACATCCTTTTTATTGCTGCCGGAGCTTTTCACATGAGCAAACCCTCTGACCTTATCCCGGAACTTCAGGGGCGGTTCCCTATAAGAGTAGAGCTTGAGGCTCTTAGTGCAGAAGATTTTGAAAGAATTCTTACTCAGCCTGAAAATGCTCTTATTAAACAGTATAAAGAACTTCTAAAAACAGAAGAAGTAATACTTGATTTTACAGATGATGCTGTCAAAAGACTTTCATACCTTGCGCAGGAAGTTAATTCAAAAACAGAAAATATAGGCGCAAGAAGGCTCCATACAGTAATGGAATATCTTCTTGAAGATGTTTCTTTTGAAGCAAATGAATTAGCAGGTCAGACAATCAAAATAACACCAGCATATATAGATGAAAAACTTGGTAATATTATAGAAGATCAGGATTTAAGCAGGTACATTTTATGAAAAATCTAATGGGAAGGGATGGTAAGCCGATATTCAAGATAAGGTCTTTTTCAATTAGTAGGAGTAATCTATGTTTTTAAATAACAGCTTCGGAAGAACAGTTGATATTCTTCACAGAGCATTGGATGTCTCGCAGTTAAGGAGAAGTGTAATAGCCAATAATGTAGCTAATGCAGATACTCCTCATTTTAAAAGAAGCATTGTTAATTTTGAGTCAGAGCTAAAAAGAGCATTTCAGTCACAGAGAAAACCTGCCTTTGAAGCAAGAATGACAGATGAAAGACATATGCCTTTTCATCAGCCAATAGATTATAGAACTGTAGGACCAAGAAGGGTTTTGGATTACCTTTCAACAACAGATGCAAATGGAAACAATGTTGATATTGAGCAAGAATCAGTACATATGCTTAAGAACCAGTTAAATGCGCAGCTTCTTATGCATGTAGTTTCAAACCAGTTTTCACAAATCAACATGGTTGTTGCGAGATAGGAGGCTTAGATGGGTATATTTACAAGTATTGATACTGCAGCGTCAGGGCTTTCAGCTCAACGTCTTAGACTTGATGTTATTTCAAATAATATCGCGAATGTAAACACAACAAGGACTCAGGAAGGTGGCCCTTTCAGAAGAAGCAGGGTAATTTTCAGACCTATAGTATCACAGCCTTACTGGAGAAGCCCTTTTCTCCCTGAGCATCTTGATAATGGAATAGGAAGGGGTGTCAGGGTTACAAAAATAGAAAAGGATATGGATGCACCACCAAGGCTTGTATATGATCCTACGCATCCGGATGCTATATTGACAGGTCCAAGAGCAGGATATGTTGAATTTCCAAATACAAATATAGTTAATGAAATGGTTGATATGATATCTGCCACAAGATCATACGAAGCAAATATTGCGTTGCTCAATGGATCAAAAAGTATATTTCTAAAAGCTTTAGAAATAGGAAGATAGGGGGGGAATAAATGGAAATGTTAAATTTTGATCAGGTTTCTGGTCACAGAATGACATTAAAAGCAACAGATCCAAGACATTTTACAGGACAATTTAATAATGTTACCGGGCGTCTTGAAAAAGAAAATATAACTTTTGCAGATCAAATGTTTGAAGCATTGCATGGAGTTAATAGATTACAGCAGGAAAAAAATGATTTAAGTGTAAGAATGATTACAGATCCTAATAGTGTAGATACTCATGATATAACAATTGCAATCGCAAAAGCAAATGCCGCTCTTGCAATGACAAAAGCTATTGTCGACAGAGCAATTCAGGCATATAAGGAGATTATAAGTTTCAGATAATTACAATATAAGTTAAATTTGTTTTATCTGCTTACTGCTTATGTTCTTTTCAACTGGGGAGGGGAAATGAAAGAGCAATTAAAAAAAATATTAGACAACCTACTTGGCATTTGGACTAAAATCACTTTAATCCAAAGAATTATTGTTATCGCAGTCGCGGTAGTCGTTGTTACAGCATTTATAATGCTTGCTGCCTACAGTAGTTCGCCAGGCATGATAAGTGTACTGTCTTTACCTATAAGAGATGAGAATCTCTTGCATAGAATATCCGCCAGAATGGATGAAGAAAACATATCTCATCAAATAAGTTCTGATGGAATGATATTTGTACAAAATGCTATGACAGCAAGGCGTGTAGTATCAATACTTGCCCGCGAAGACTTAATTCCTGCAAATGCATCGCCATGGGATGTATTTAGAATGGAAAGATGGACAGTCACAGATTTTGAAAGAAATGTAAATTTACGCCGCGCTATTGAATTAAACCTTAGAGCGCATCTTGAAGCTATTGAGGATGTAGATGCCGCAAGAGTTATTCTTGAGTTGCCTCGAAGAGAACTTTTTGCAGCAGACCAAAACAATGTAAGCGCATCAATAATAATAACCCCAAGACCAGGTTCTGATATAACACAAAACAGGCGAAAAATACAAGGGATTGTGAACCTTGTTAAATTTGCTATTGGCGGCCTTGAAGATGAATTTATAACAATCACTGATAACAGGGGAAATATATTAAATGATTTTCGGGGACTTGAGGATATTGACAGGATCGAAATTACAAGAAGAGAGCTAAGGATAAAAAGCGATCTTGAAAGGCAATATAAAGAAGCAATCATGCGTTCTCTAAGGCAAATATTCAGGCAAGACAGGGTTGAAATAGTTAATATTGACATTGATCTTGATATGAGCAGAAGACATATCAATACAAGAGAACACTTCCCGGTAACGATGATAGCGGAAAACCCTTTGGTTCCTTATAGTACACTGGAAGTTGTCCCCTCAATAACACTATCAAGACAGATTACTGATGAACACTTTAGAGGATCTGGATTTAATCCCGAAGGTCCTCCTGGGCATGAAGGGCAGACTCCTCCTGCATATGCAGATCTTGCGGGAATGGTAGGGGAGTACAGAAGAAATCATGTAATGGAAAACGAAGCTGTTAATGTAAGAAATACTGTAGAAGAAAGAAGTCCCTGGGCTATAAACCGCGTAACTGTTGGAGTTGCAATTGATGGGATCTGGACCTGGGAATATGATGAATATGGAAAAGTACAACTTAACAGGGATGGTAGTATTGTAAGAACTTATACTCCTGTTAGTGATGCAGATATTGTAAGAGCAAGAACTCTTATAGAAGCTGCTGTTGGCTTTAACAGAATAAGGGGAGATTCAGTTACTGTGCAAACGATCCAGTTTGACAGAACATTAGAGCATCAGGCAGAAGATGACAGATTCAGGGCGAAGATGAGGACCCAGCAAATAGTTACATATTCTATTATAGGGCTTCTGGCGCTTGCAGCATTTTTCATTATTTTCAGGATTGTGCTCAGAGCTATTGAAAGAAGAAGAAAACTCAGGGAAGAAGAGCTTGCACGACAGCATCAGGCTATGCGTGAAGCTGCGCTCAGGAGTGCAGAAGAAGATGGCGTTAGCGTTGAAATGTCTGTTGAAGACAGAGCAAGGCTTGAAATGCAGGAAATGGCTATCAATATGGCCAGGGAACATCCAGAAGATGTTGCTCAGTTGATCAGAACCTGGTTGTTGGAGGAATAGTATGGGAAAAGTACCAGCAGCAAGTCCAGCTCCTCAGCAGCAAAAAAGGGGTGGCGGAGTAAGAAAAGAACTTTCTGGCAGGCAGAAAGCAGCTATTTTTCTTGTTACAATAGGCTCTGAAATATCTGCTGAAATATTTAAGCACCTGAGGGAAGATGAAATAGAAGCTCTTACATTTGAGATAGCGCGTCTTGAAACCATAGAAGCTGAAGATAAAGACAGGGTTCTTGTTGAATTCAAAGAACTCATGATGGCCCAGGATTTTATAACAAGTGGTGGTATAGACTATGCAAGAGAGCTTCTTGAAAAATCTCTTGGAAGCCAGAAAGCAATAGATATAATAAACAGGCTTACAAGTTCTCTTCAAATAAGACCTTTTGATTTTATAAGAAGAACAGACCCTACGCACCTATTGAACTTTATACAGCAGGAACATCCGCAGACAATTGCGCTTATTCTTGCGTATCTTGAGCCTGAAAAAGCTTCGGTCATACTTTCAAGCCTTCCTCATGAAACACAGTCAGATGTTGCAAGACGTATTGCAACTATGGACAGAACTTCTCCGGAAACACTAAGGGAAGTTGAAAGGGTTCTTGAGAAAAAACTTTCTACACTATCGAGCGAAGACTACACATCTGCCGGAGGTGTTGAAAGCATTGTTGAAATACTCAATAGAGTAGACAGATCAACAGAAAAGACAATTATAGAATCCCTTGAAGAGGAAGATCCGGAACTTGCAGAAGAAATCAAGAAGAGAATGTTCGTATTCGAAGATATTGTACTTCTCGATGATAGAGCGATCCAGAAAGTATTGCGTGAAGTTGATCAACAGGAACTTGGTAAAGCGCTTAAAGCTGTCGATAATGAAGTGCAGGACAAAATATTTAAGAATATGTCTAAAAGAGCTGCTACAACTCTTAAAGAAGATATGGAATTTATGGGACCAATCAGACTTAAAGATGTTGAAGAAGCTCAGCAGAAAATTGTATCTGTTATTAGAAAACTTGAAGAGCAAGGCGAAATTGTTGTTGCCAGATCTGGCGAAGACGAAATGGTTGTTTAAAACAGATATGCAGGAGGTTTTAGTTGGCAAGAAATGTTTTTCATTCTTCAAGAGTACAGCAACTCAATAATACAATTTTTCTCGAACCTATAAAAAGTGAAGTAGAAGAGATAGAAGAGGTACCAGAGGTAGAAGAATATGCTGGCCCTACTGCTGATGATCTTCGAAGAGAGGCAGAAGCTTTTAAAGAGGCCTGGGAAAAAGAAAAGCTTGTAATGATTGAAAATGCAAAAAAAGAAGCTGTTGCGATTATAGAAGAAGCAAAACAGAGTGCATTTGAAGAGATCAAAAAAGGGAAAAATGAGGCGCAAAAACTGGTTCAGGAAGCTTCTGATCAGGCAGCTGAAGTTGAAAAAGCTGCTTCTGAAAAATCTGAATACCTGATAAAGGAAGCTTCGGAAAAGGTCGCGATCATAGAAAAAGATGCATACGATGCAGGCTATAAAGATGGCCTTGAAAAAGGTTTTGAATCAGGCAAGGGAGAAGTAGAAAGGCTTATAGAAAAAGTGCACCAGGTTCTAAGTGCGGCAATTGAAAAGAGAAATGCAATTATTGAAGAATCCGAGACGCAACTTATAAATCTTGTTCTTTTGATTTCACAGAAAGTAATAAAAGTAATTTCTGAAAATCAGAAAAATGTTGTAATAAATAATGTTATCCAGGCGCTGCGCAAACTTAAAACAAGGGGAGAAGTAGTTGTAAGAGTAAATCTTGATGATGTAAAACTCACTACTGATCATGTAAAAGATTTTATGAAAATGGTCGATAACGTAAGATCAATTACTGTTCTTGAAGATTCAACTGTTGATAAAGGCGGTGCAATTATTGAGACAGATTTTGGCGAGATTGATGCAAGAATTTCGTCTCAGCTTAATGAAATAAAGGATAAGATCCTTGATCTTGCTCCTATAAAAGCTAAAACAGATGTAGTAGATGATTTTATATAATATCTAAACTAGCGTCTGTTTGATAAAAGTGCCATATAACCAGGGGAGGGGGAATGAGCGCTGTTTTTGAAAAGTATAAAACAATTCTGAAAGATACTGACCCAATAAAATTTACAGGGAGAGTAACAAGAGTGCAGGGGCTTCTTGTTGAAAGCCTTGGCCCCAGAGTTGTTCTTGGTGAACTTTGCTATATAATTATAAATGATTCCCTCCCCCCAATTTGGGCAGAAGTTGTTGCGCTCAAAGAAGATGCAATACAACTTATGGCGTACGATTCATTTGAAGGAATTGAGATAGGTAGTGTAGTAGTTGCTACAGGACAGAGCCTTTCTGTATCTGTTTCTCCAAAAATGCTTGGCAGGGTTTTGGATGGTATGGGCAGGCCTGTTGATGATAAAGGGAGTATAAGAGGAGGGTCTGTTAAAATTCCTGTAATCAATACTCCGCCGGATATATTAAAAAGAAAGCCTGTAAATGAGCAGATTCAGACAGGTGTCAGAGCTATAGATTCAGTTCTTGCTGTTGGCAAAGGGCAGCGCATAGGTATTTTTTCTGCTGCAGGAATTGGAAAAACAACACTTTTGGGAATGATAGCAAGGAATACCAATGCAGATGTGAATGTAATAGCTCTTGTTGGCGAAAGAGGCAGGGAAGTAAGTGAATTTATAGAGCATGAGCTTGGCCCTGAAGGGATGAAAAAATCTGTAATAATTGTTTCATCATCCAACACCCCGCCTATTTCAAGAATAAAAGGGGCATATACTGCTACTGCAATTGCTGAATACTTTAGAGACAGGGGAAAAAATGTAATGTTTTTCTTTGATTCTCTTACCAGATTTGCAAGAGCACAGCGGGAAATAGGTCTTGCAATAGGAGAGCCCCCTGCTACAAGAGGGTACACCCCTTCTGTATTTACAGAAATGCCCAAACTTCTTGAGCGATGTACAAATTCGCTTAACGGTACATTGACAGGGTTTTACACAGTTCTTGTTGAAGGCGATGACCTTGATGAACCTGTTTCTGACAATGCAGAAGGTTTTCTTGACGGGCATATTATTTTAAGCAAAAAAATAGCTGAATCAAATCACTATCCTGCGATCGATATTTTAAAATCAATTTCAAGAATCGCAAATAAAATTTTACCAAATGAAATCAAAGAATCAGCAGGATATATAAGAAATAAAGTAGCTGTTTTCTCTGACTCCGAAGATATTATAAATGTAGGCGCTTATGTAAAAGGGTCCAGCACTGAAATCGATGAAGCAATCAAAAAACAGCCTGAAATCAAAAAATTTCTTGCTCAAAAAACAAATGAGACATCTACGCTTGAAGAAAGCTTTTCTGGCATAGCCAAAATATCAGGTATAAAGTTATGAGAAGGAATAAGTTATGAGAAACTTTGCATTTAATCTTGAAAAACTGCTTGAAATAAGAAGATATGCAGAAAGAAAAAAAATATTGGAACTTGCTGAAGTTACAGGCAGATATATGCAGATCATAAACAGCATTGAAGATCTTAAAAAAAAGAAAAGAGAGATTATGGAATCAAGATTCAGCGGCCCGGATAATAATAATATTCATTCAGTCATGCGCGATGAATCACTTATTTCTGCAATTGAAAGAAAAGTATTTGATTTTGAAAAAAAGCTTATACCTATAAATATAGAAAGGGAAAATAAAAGATTGGAATATTTGGAAACTTTAAAAAATAAAAGAGTAATTGAAAAGCTTAGGGAGAAAAAAGAATCCAGGCATAAAAAGGAAGAATTTTTAAGAGAAGAAAAAACTATCGATGATATTGCAACCAGCGCTGGTTTTAGCAGGCTTAAGGAGGTTTAAATATGGGATTAAGTAGTGATACAGGAGCAGGGCTCCGTATTTTTGTTTTAATATTACTTATAGTTGTGCTGTTTTTCGGCGGCATGGTGTGGTTTGATTACTTGGGAATAATAAACGCAAGAGAGCAAATTGCATTTGTGTATGCACTTATAAACAGGGAAGAAGGGCTACAAATTGATGATAAAGATCATGTTTTTCTTCTTGAACATGAAAGATTTAATAAGATGCGGGAAGCTCTCGACATAAAAGAAGAAGAACTTAACAGAATAAGTGAAGAACTTGCCATGCGCGACATAGAAATAAGACAAAGAGTAGAAATCCTTGGCGAAAGGGAAAAAGCTTTGTTGGAAAGAGAAAATTCATTTAACGTGCGAACATTATTGTACGACAATAAAATAGCAAACCTTGAGCAGTCATCAAGATATCTAACTGGTATGCATCCTAACAATGCCAGGGATATTCTCCTTCAAATGAATGATCAGGATGTTATAGATCTTTTGAGGGTTACAGAGCGTCTTTCGCAGGAAGCAGGCGAGATGTCGCTTGTATCTTTCTGGTTATCGCTTATGCCCCCTGAAAGGTCGGCATCTATAAAGCGTAAGATGACAATCAAGCCTAATGAGTTAGGCACTTAAAGGTTAAAGGGGTAATATTTGCCTATAGAAATTATTGCTGTAAAAAAAGAATATGGATCTCCTGAATGTTTTCTGCATCTGGATAAAAAAACAGAAAACATTAGCTCAAATGTTAAAGCAGGTAATGTAGAAAAAAGTACAAAATCCCACGAAGATTCTTTGACACTAAAAGATGCATTGTCATTTGAGGATATTTTATCAGATAAAATATTGGAAAAGAAAAATCTAACAAAAGAAATAATATTTGCAGAAAAAGGGAAAACTCAAGATGAAAAACCAGATTATGCTTTAAATGATCTTCTCCCTTTGCATGCAGCTATAAAAACAGAATCTCTCTATGTTGCTGCGCAAAATGCTGAATTTACAGATAAGTCAAAAGACGATGAAATAACAAAAGAAAATGCATCATTTGCAAATAATATTCTGGCACAATTATTTGAAAAAACTCCTGTAGAAAGAACTATTTCTAATCCACTAAGCTATTATTTAAATCAAAATAACAGCATAGACAAAAATATAAATCTTGAAGAAAACAAAGATCTAAAAAAAGAGAAAGAGAAAAAAGAGTTTTTTAAAGTTGTTGATTTGCGCGCAGGTTTAGATTCAGATTCAGAAAAAGGAAAATCTTTAAAATCATTATCAAATAAAGAAAATTCCGAAGTATCACAATCAAATAGATTTTCACTTTTAAATAATAATAATATTAGCCAGAATGTAGATATAAAAGATTTACCTCCTGGTTTACAAACGCAAGTATCAACTGCAAAAGTACATCAGGTTGAGAGTACTATTGCATCACCCAAGAATGCAACTCCTTCATTTCATAGCCAGTTTCTTGAATATCTTAGAGAAAGTGGAAATGCAGATATAGTAAAAAACGCAAGTATAATTCTAAAAGCAGAGAAAGAAGGGGAAATACGACTGTTGATGAAACCCGAAAGCCTTGGGTATGTAAGAATCAAGCTCATGCTTAGCGATAGTAATATAGTGGGCAGGATAATAGTCGACAATTATAGTGTAAAAGAAATATTTGAAAGCAACTTAGAGAATCTTATAAAAAATTTCAAAATAAATGGGTACTCTTCTGCAACAATAGATGTTGCTGTTGGGGGAGAACAGAATAACAGAAAAAAACAATCTGTAGAAAACGAAAGGGTTCTTGCATTAAAAGAAATTGAAAAAATTGATGAGCATACAATTGTAAGAACTATGTTAACAGAAAACAGACTAGTGGATATGGTTATTTAAAACGGAGGTTTTTGTGGATTTAAGCAATACAATGAGTGATCAGGAAAGAAGCAGAGTCCAGATGCAAGTTGACAGTTTTAACAGAGCGCTTTCTGCATCTCAGCAGAGGACATCAAAAAACGAACTTGGCAAGGATGATTTTCTGAAAATATTAATTACACAACTTAGGCATCAGGATCCTACAAATCCAATGGAAGACAGAGAATTTATTGCACAGATGGCTCAGTTTTCAACCCTTGAGCAAATGACTAACATGAGCAGTAGTTTTTCAAAACTGCATGATGTAATTGCATCAAATCAGGCAATTAATCTGATTGGTAAAACTGTGCATATTATTGATGGAGAGCAGGTAATTATTGGAAGAGTTGAGGGAGTATCGGGATTTCAAGCACCACAACTTCTTGTTAATGGGCGATATTATGAAATGTCAAGAATAGGGAAAATCAGGGAATAGGTAAAGATAGATTAGGAGGAAAATCTTATGATGAGATCATTATATGCAGGTGTGTCAGGACTTCAAAATCATCAGACAAGAATGGATGTTATTGGACACAATATTGCAAACGTAAATACAATTGGCTACAAAAAGAATAGAGTTAATTTTCAGGATATGTTATCGCAGACACTTCAGGGTTCTGCAAGGCCTACAGAAGAACTTGGAGGTGTGAACCCGAAACAGGTTGGGCTTGGGATGACTATTGCAGCTATAGATACCATACATACTCAGGGCTCGCTTCAAAGCACTGGTGTTGCAACAGATGTTGCCATAACAGGAAGTGGTTTTTTTGTTTTAAGAAGAGGTGAGCAGGAATTTTATACACGCGCAGGCGCATTTAGCCTTGATGAAAATGGCACTCTTGTAAACCCATCGAACGGTTTAAGGGTCCAGGGGTGGATGACCCAGGTAATAGATGGGATTGAAATATTAAACACTTCTGCAGACCCAGGCAATCTTGTAATACCTGTAGGCGGTAAAGACCCTGCTTTTGCAACAACAGAAGTCAGGCTTGCCTGTAACCTTGATAAAAGATTAGCTGAAATCCAGGAAGGAGCAAACCTTGGCGAAATAATGCAGAATACTTGGACAGTTGATAAGACAATTTATGATGCCTTTGGCAATAAACACATAATGAGTATTGATTTTACAAAAGTTCCAGGGGAACCAAACAGATGGAACGCGCAGGTTTTTGTAAACAGAAATGCGGAAATAGATACAGAAACAACTGTTGGTGAAGAAGGAAGCTCATTTATAGTTCAGTTTGGTAATGATGGTTTGTTGTTATCTGCGGAAGATGAGCAAGGCAATATTGTTAATGAAGGAATACTCCAGCTTCCTATCTCTTTTAATGTTCCGGAAACAACAATTCCTGAAGGTGAAGAATCTGTAAGGCAAACTTTTGCCCTTACACTTGGTGAAATAGGGAGCGCTACAAATACAATGACACAATTTGCCGAAAGAAGCTCTACAAAAGTTTTTTGGCAGAATGGATACCCCCTTGGTTATCTTGAAAATTTCAGAATTGACTCAAGTGGTATTATAACCGGTGTTTATTCAAATGGAACAAGCAGGCCAATTGGTCAGATAGCTCTTGCGAATTTTATAAACCCAGGCGGGCTTGAAAAAATTGGCGATACAATGTTTGCCAGAACAAATAATTCAGGATTTGCTGATATTGGAACTTCAGGGCTTGCAGGAAGAGGAACATTTGTTGCAGGAACTCTTGAAATGAGTAATGTAGACCTTGCTGAGCAATTTACAGATATGATCGTTACACAGAGAGGTTTTCAGGCAAATTCAAAAACAATACAGACTGCTGACCAAATGTTGCAGGAGTTATTGACTCTTAAGAGGTAATAGATAGGGGAAATGTATAAAAATTTCAGAGGTGTAAAAAGTGATTAATGTTACAAGGCTTAATGGTGTCAAGTATTTCATTAATCCACACCAAATAGAATATATTGAATTAAATCCCGATACCACATTGATAATGCTTTCGGGAAAAAGACTGGTAGTTCTGGAGGACTACCCAACTATTTTTGACAGAATTGTAAAATATAGGCAGCTTATAGGTTGTTTGAAAAATGAGGAGTAGTCATTTATGGATTTAGGAACAATAGGTGGAATAGCATTATGCTTTCTCATGTTACTGGGCTCAGTACTTTTTGCCGGCTCTGCTCTGGGTCTTTATATAGATGCAGCTTCTATTATTCTTGTTATTGGAGGTTCATTAGCAGGAGTTATAGCATCAAGCCCTCTTCAGCAAGTATTAAAGATTGTTACACATTTAAAAATTGCTTGTACAATAATAAATTATGAAAAAGAAAAACTTATATCTACTCTTGTAAGCTTTTCCGAACAAGCAAGGCGCGAAGGGCTTCTTGCTCTTGAAGACAGCCTGGATGAACTTGAAGATAAATTTCTTGCAAAAGGGTTAAGGCTTGTTGTTGATGGCACAGATCCTACACTTATTAAAAGTATATTATATAACGAACTCAATCAATTGGATGCCAGGCATCAAGTTGTTATAAAAATGTGGTCTGACTGGACAAAACTTGCGCCGGCCTTTGGTATGATGGGTACGGTTCTTGGTCTTATTGCGATGATGGCAAATTTGGGAGACCAGGCATCTGTAGGTAGTGGTATGGCGCTAGCTCTTATTACAACGCTTTATGGCGCATTTATGGGTAATGCATTTTGCGCTCCAATACAAGCCAAGCTCGAAACCAGAAATGGTGATGAAATTATGGTAAAAGAACTTATGGTAGAAGGGATTCTTTCGATTCAGTCTGGTGATAACCCGAGAATGGTTGAGGAAAAACTTCTTGCGTTTTTATCGCCTATTGAGAGAGAGTCAATTAAAGCTGCGTCAACTACAGGAGAGTAATTGAGAAGGTAATTATGCGAAAAAAAGGAAAAAAATGCCCAGATGAAGGTCTTCCACCTTGGTTTGCAACATTTGCTGACATGGCAACCCTTCTTCTGGTATTCTTTGTAATCATGTTTTCAACTGCCACTATAGATGGATCAGAGTTAAGGCTGATCCTTTCTGCGTTTCAGGGAATTGGGACTATGCAGGGAGGTAGCACTCTTGATGCAGAAGGGAGGCTTGCAACTCTTGGAAATAACGTAATGGCCCTGCCATCACGCCAGGCCGGGAGATCTCTTGACAGGGCAAGAAGAGCTGCTATTTCTGTTTTTCAGCCGGAAATCAGAACCAGAACAGTTAGGGTAACTGAAGATGAGCGTGGAGTAGTCATATCTCTTTCTGCTGATGCGTTTTTCAGAACTGCCAGTGCAGAATTAAATATAGAGGAAGCAAGGCGTACAATACAGAATGTTTCAAACCTTATGAAATCAGAAGAAATGCAGGGGAGAAAATTCAGGATTGAAGGGCATACCGACAGCCTTCCAACAGACCCAGCCGGTATATGGAGAACCAACTGGGATCTATCAACAGCCAGAGCAATCAATGTATTGTATTATCTTAAAGATTTCAATGTAGATGACAGGTCCATGCAGGTTGCTGGGTTTGCAGACACTGTTCCCATGGCTTCGAATGATACGCCAGAAGGAAGAGCGTACAACAGGAGGGTTGATATAATTATCTTAAGTGACGCTCATTTATAATAGGTATTTGCATATAAAAGTATTTGCATATAATAGAAATTTTTGATAAATTTAATTTATCGGGAGACAAAAAATGTCTGAAGAATATGATCTGGATCTGGAAAATTCTTCTGGAGCTTCTGCAGAAGATGACATAGGGAAGAAAAAAATAGGTTTTCTCCCTGCAATAATTATAAAAATACTCAAATGGACAGCTATAATCCTTGCTGGTGTGGTTTTTATAGTTACAGTTGTTGTTGTTACAATAAGAATAATGAATCCTGTATCAAGTACTCCTAATTTCTTTTTCGATACTGAAGAATTACAAAATACACTTCCTACTTTGCAATGGTATGATGTAGGAGAAGAGATAAGAGGCAGAACTGCTGATACTGACAGACGTGTAATGATACTTGTCAGGGTATCAGTAGGATTTAATCCAAGAGCAAGAGCCTTACACACGGAACTTATAGATAAAACACCAAAGTTAAGAAGTGAAATAAGGGTTTTCTTTGGAGAAAAATATGAAAGAGAACTTTTGCCAAGAAATGAGCGGCAGATCAAAGAAGAGTTAAGAAGAAGGCTTAATGTTATGTTGAGCGGCAATGATAGAATTCTTGATTTGATATTTACTGATTTTAATATTGTCGAATTTTAAAAAAGGGCAGGTCATTTGAGGTTATATGACTGATATTTTATCACAAAACGAAATAGATCAGTTACTCACTGCTTTCACATCAGGAGATGTAGAGTCTGAAGAGGTCTCTCCTCAACTAAGTGATCAAAGAAAAATAAAAATATATGATTTTAAAAGACCTGATAAATTTTCAAAAGAGCAGATACGTACTGTCTCAATAATGCATGAAACTTTTGCGCGCCTTACTACAACATCGCTTTCAGCACAGCTTAGAAGCCTTATTCATGTTCATGTTGCTTCTGTAGACCAGCTTACTTATGAGGAATTTATAAGATCAATTCCGAATCAAACAACAATTGCTGTAATAAATATGGATCCTTTAAAGGGCTCTGCAATCCTGGAAATTGACCCTTCTGTGACATTTTCAATCATAGAGCGTCTTTTCGGAGGCAAGGGAGAAGGGACAAAGATAACCAGAGAATTGTCAGATATAGAATCTTCTGTAATGGAAGGGGTAATCGTAAGAATTTTGGGAAATATGAGAGAAGCATGGAGCCAGGTTGTTGATTTAAGGCCGCGTCTTGGCCAAATCGAAACAAATCCGCAATTTGCTCAAATTGTACCTCCTACAGAAATGGTTGTCCTTGTTACGCTTGAAACAAAAGTAGGCGAGGTAGAAGGGATGATGAATTTTTGTATCCCTTACATAACTATTGAACCCATAATCGGAAAACTTTCAGCGCAATACTGGTACTCTTCGGTAAGAAGAGGCACAACTGCTGAAAACTTGAATATTTTACGGGAAAGACTTGCTTCTGTTGATGTTGATATTGTTGCGGAAATAGGAAGGATAAATATATCTGTTAGAGAAGCTTTGGCTCTTGCTGTGGGAGATGTAATAAGGCTTCAAAATGTAAGAATAAATGATGAAATGAAATTGAAGCTTGGTAATAAACCTAAATTTCTATGCAGACCAGGATTGCTGGGAAAGAAAGTAGCAGTGCAAATTACAAAGAAAATAGAAGATTTTAGTAAAGAAGAGTTTGAAGAATTAACTGCTGAAGGAGATGAACTATGAGTGACGGCGCATTGTCACAAGATGAAATTGATGCTTTGATGAGTGGAAGTTCTGCAGGTTTTGATTTTGAATCTACTGCATCAAATGATGGTGGTCTATCAGAAAATGAAAAACAGTCATTTTTAGCCATTGTAAATTCAATAATCGATACTCAATCAGCTACACTTTCGGGCATGATGGGGAAGACCGTTACTATATCGCCGCCATCTATAGAAATTCTCGCTGGCGGAAACATTGCTGCAGGATTTGATGGAAGTTTTGTAAGAATACAATCCTCATTTACAGATGGCGTTCCTGGTTATCACTCATATTTACTTACAGATGACATTTCAAAAGCAATGGCAGGCCTACTTTCTGGTCTTGATCAGGTTGAGCTTGATGAAGCTTCTCTTTCTGCTGTAAGTGAAGCTATAAATACTATAAGTGGTTCGGCAATGACAGTGTTTGGAGACAGAATAGGAGAAACTATAATGTCCGAACCTGCAACTGCAGAAGTTTTTGATGCCAGTACTTCTGATATCCCTACAGGAGATTTACTAAAACTTAATTATCCGATTACAATAGAAGATCATCCACCATCTGTTTTTAATGAGCTTTTTGATATTTCAGTTGTAAAGAAAATAATAACAGAAATCGCTGCTCCTGCAGCAGGAAAAAATCAAGCAGCTCAATCTCAGCAAGCGCCCAGGCAACAAAGTAGCCCACAACAATCTATGGGAAATATGGGAGCCCCTGCAGGTGCAAGTATGGGCGGAGGTATACAAAACCAGGGGTATGTAAATATCCAAAATGTTCAATATCCTTCTTTAGCCTCTTTAGGGTCAACTTCTGAGCAAGGCAATATAAGTCTTCTCATGGATGTTAACATGGAAATGACTGTAGAGCTTGGAAGAACAAAAAAGCCCATACGTGAGATACTTAGTATGGGAGAAGGGACAATAATAGAGCTAGATAAACTAGCAGGTGAACCTGTTGATATATTGGTAAACCATAAACTTATAGCAAACGGCGAAGTTGTTGTAATAGATGAAAACTTTGGCGTACGTGTTACCAAGATCGTTTCAAATCCTACAGGGGTAAATGATGTGACATAAAAAAGTCATAAACAGGGGGGGGGGATGACTTTAAAAGGTTTTATATTTTTTCTTTTTCTCATTAGCATAATAGCGTCTCCATTAATATCTCAACAAGATAATGTCAACCAAATCCAAATACAGGATGAAAGTGAATTAATAATATTAGACGAAGAAACTCCGGCTTTTTTCCCGGAGGATGGTCTATTGGAAAGGGATCTTGGTTTTTTTACAGCCTGGGATGTTATAAGGATGATTTTGATCCTTGTTTTTGTAATAGCCTGTATTTATGGGCTTTTCTTTGTTCTTAAAAAAGCAGGAGTCCAAAAATTCAAAGAAGATAATTTAATAAATATTATATCAAGCAGATCCCTTGCAACAGGAAAAACAATGCACATTGTTGAGGTAGGCAACCATATAATGGTTATTGGAGCTGCTGACAATTCTATTTCCACCCTTTTCGAAGTAACAGATAAAGAGACTATTGATAATATCAGGCTTCAAAAAGCTGAAATAAAAAAACCAGCTGAAAACAGTTTTCAACAATATTTATATAATATGTTTTTTAGGGGAAAAGGAAATAAAAGTTTTAAGGAAGGCAGTGGTTTTGATTTTTTTAAAAAACAAAGGGATCGGATAGAAAAAATGTAATAAAAACAGTTGTCTAACAAATTTTTCGAGCACTATTTTAATACAGAAAGCAAAATTTCTTTTGGGAGGGGGAAATGAAAAAAAGGTATATTCTACTTTTTTCACTATTTTTAATAATAACGGTTGATGGGTTTTCTCAACAAAATCAGCCGCTACAGCAGCACAGGGCTGCGGTTGGTGACCCGCTGACTATTCCATTTGTGGATATAACAGTCAGGCAGCCTGAAACCAACAGCGAAGTAGCGTTTTCCATACAGCTTCTCCTCCTTCTTTCGATTATTGCATTATCTCCCTCTATTATTCTATTGATGACCTCCTTTTTAAGAATAGCAATTGTTTTTGATTTTATAAAACGAGCGTTATCTTTGCAGCAGGTTCCTCCTAACCAGGTTATTCTTGGAATAGCGTTATTTTTAACGATGTTTATAATGTGGCCCACATTTAATACAATTTATGAAAATTCATTCAGACCTTTTGCAGATGGAGACATTACAACACAAGAGATGTTCGTAGAAGCAGAAAGACCACTTAGAATATTTATGTATAATCAAATGAGAAATTCTCCGGAAAATATAAGGCTTTTTATGAGTTTACGCGGGCTTCCAAAGCCCGATACCCTTGCAGATGTCCCTACTTATGTTCTTATTCCTGCATTTGTTTTAAACGAGCTAACCATAGCATTTAAAATAGGGATAATGCTTTTTATACCTTTTATTATAATCGATATGGTTGTTGCATCAATACTTATGTCAATGGGTATGATAATGCTTCCTCCGGTAATGATATCCATGCCTTTTAAATTAATGTTATTTGTTCTTGTTGATGGGTGGAGTCTCATAACGAGTAATCTTGTCAGAAGTTTCGGGTAAGGAGGTTATAGATGGATTTAGGCGCAGTTATTTACATATTCAGAATTTCCGTGTTTCAGGTAATTATTTTAGCGTTACCTGTTCTTTTTGTAGGTATGACAGTAGGGCTAATAGTTTCAATAATACAAGCTACTACATCGCTACAGGAACAGACTCTTTCTTTTGTACCCAAAATTATTGCAATACTTTTAACCTTGATTTTTCTTGGACCATGGATGATTGCCAGTCTTACTGAATTTACAAGAAATTTAATTACAATGATTCCGCAGGTGGCGAGATAATGTTTTTGGAAAACTTTGCGCAAAATGCACAGTTATATTTACTCATTTTCACAAGAATTTTTGCTCTTCTTTCAATTGCGCCTATAACATCATCTCCGGCAATTCCAAGCGCTGCAAGAGCTGCTCTTGCTCTTTTTACAGGAGTAGCGATTTTTCCTATGGTTTATGAGGCAGGTTATATAATCCCGGAATCAGGTCTTATGTACGGCGCATTGGTTGTAGGAGAATTAGCCATAGGTGTTCTTACAGGCTTTTTTCTCCAGCTAGTGTATGCTATTTTTGTAATGATCGGGCAGTTTTTTTCACTGCAGATAGGTTTTGCTGCTTCTGTTATTTTTGACCCTGTTGAACAGGAAGAAATACCAATTGTAGGGCAGTTCTTTAATTATTTCGCAATGTTTATCTTTCTGACGATTAACGGATTTTACAAGCTTTTTTATGTTGGTGTTTATAGGTCTTTTGAAAGTTTAAATGCATATACGCTTCTTTTGCAGAGAGAACATATTTATACAATGGTTCTTTCTGCCATAGGTATGCTTTTTCAAAATGCTCTTATTATTTCCATGCCTATATTGGGCTCTCTTTTCCTTGTATCTGTTTCAATGGGCCTTCTTGCAAAAGCAGCGCCTCAAATGAATTTGCTTATGATGGGATTTCCTCTTGCTATAGGAATTGCGTTTTTCATAATATTTTTATCTGTACCTTTTTTAGTTGCTGCTTTTTCAACACTAATCGATGAAAGTTTTTACAGGGTTTCAGCCTGGTATGATTTATACTGGAGCGCCCGATGATGAAAATTATTGTTGCAGATACTGAAGAAAGAATTATTGATATCCCTTTTATACACCTCCAGTGGTTTGCTCCGGAAGACGAAGGCCGTACAGAAGATCCTACAGACCATAAAATAAAAAAGGCAAGAGAAGAGGGAAAAGTTGCAAAAACATCGGAATTTGCACCTGCGCTTGTCCTTATTTTTTGCGTGGTCCTGATAGCTTTTCTTTCCCGTTTTATATTTACCACACTAATAGATATGCTTAATTTTTTCTTTTCAATATCTTCGGAATTTGATATAACTTCTGACAATAATTTAGCTCCAATATTTTATAACTTCTTTATAAGAATGTTTTTGCCTGTTGCATTAATGGCATTTATTGCTTCTCTTGCAGGAAGCCTTATGCAGGTAGGGTTCTTGTTTTCAACAAAACCTATAACCCCTGATTTAAACAAGATAGCTCCCAATTTTGTCAAATATTTTAAAAGGTCATTTTTTTCCACTGAAGCTGTTTTTAACCTGGGAAAAACATTGTTTAAGATTATTACAATAGGGACAATCGCTTATCTGAATATTAGATTTGAAATGCAAAAACTCTTACTACTTGGGGATCAAACACTCCTGTTTTCTTTAAGATATATTTTTATTGTAGCTTTTAAACTTATGATTCAGGGAGCAGTTGTGTTTTTGATTCTTTCATACCCTGACTTTGTATTTCAAAAAAGACAGCACAGGGAATCTTTGAAAATGTCAAAACATGAAATAAAGGAAGAAATGAAGCAGTTGGATGGAGACCCAAGAATAAAGCATATGCTTACAGAGAGGATGAGGGAACTTATGAATCAAAGTATATCAAAAAATGTCCCTTTGTCAGATGTTGTTATTACAAACCCTACTCACTATTCAATAGCAATCAAGTGGGATCAATATACAATGGTTGCCCCTACTGTTTCTGCAAAAGGAAAAGATGAAACCGCATTAAAGATAAGGGAAATAGCAAAAGAAAATGGTATTCCAATTATGGAAAACAAACCTCTTGCAAGAGCGCTTTATACAGAAGTTTCGGTTGGGGATGAAATCCCTTTAAAGTATTGGGAAACAGTAGCAATAATACTGTCCGAAGTTTACAAGCTTTCAGGGAAAACAGCGGTTTAAGGAGCATAGAAAATGGCTGATTCAAAAACTATAGCTAAAAGTGCATTTGCGCATAGCAGAAACGATATATTTGTTGCAGCAGGCGTAATCCTGGTAATAGCAATGATGCTCATACCATTACCTACAGTGCTGCTCGATACTCTCCAGTCATTTAACTTCATGTTAAGTTTGATAGTTATATTGCTTGTTCTTTTTACCAAAAACACAACAGATTTTACAGTATTTCCAACGTTATTGTTGATTTCCATACTTTTTAGCATAGGGCTTAATGTCGCATCAACCAGGCTTATCCTTGCGCAGGGCGCTGCATTTGATGGAAGGCTTATAAGGGCATTTTCACAGTTTGTTGTTGGAACAGCAGGCCCCGAAGGGCTCGTAATAGGATTTATAATATTTATTATCCTTATTGCTGTGCAGTATATTGTTATAACAAAAGGAGCAACAAGAGTTGCAGAAGTTGCTGCAAGATTTACACTTGACGGAATGGTGCAAAAACAGATGTCAATTGATGCAGAGCTTGCAAGCGGAGCGCTTACTGAAAGCGAAGCAATGAACAAAAGAAAAAGACTTCAGAAAGAAGTAGATTTTTACGCAGCAATGGATGGAGCTTCAAAATTTGTTTCCGGTAATGTAAAAATAGGAATTTTGACAATACTCATAAATATTATAGGCGGTATAATAATTGGGATGATCTATCAAGGTCAAACAATTACTGGTGCGCTTGTAACTTATGTTACATTGACAATAGGCGATGGTCTTGTAACGCAGTTCCCTTCGCTTTTAATAGCAACAGCTACAGGTATAATCGTTACAAGATCTATTTCTGATGGCAGCTTTGCAAGCGATGTTACAACCCAGTTTTCCCAGGAAGCAAAGATTTACTGGATTGTTGGAGTTTTTCTTTTTCTGTTATCTTTTCTACCAGGCTTTCCGTGGTATGTTCTTGTTCCAATGGCTATTTTGTCAGCCTTTACAGGATATAGAATTTCCAGAAAGAAAATAGCAGCAGATGCTGCGCAGAAAGCAGAAAAACAGGAAGAAAAGCAGAAAGATGAATCTGCTTATGAAATTCCAGGAATCGAACCACTTGATCCGCTTTCCCTTGAACTTGGCTATGGGCTTATTCCTCTTGTGGATAAAGAAAAAGGCGCTGATCTCCTTGAAAGAATAACAAGAATAAGAAGGGAAACAGCAGCAGAAGTTGGATTAGTTGTTCCAAAAATAAGAGTGCGTGACAATATGAAGCTTGAGCCATCAGAGTATTGTTTTAAAATCAAAGGGGTTGAAATAGGAAAAGCTGTAATAAGACTTAACCACTATCTTGCAATTGATTCAGGCGGCATAGATGAACCAATAAATGGAGAAAAAACCATAGACCCTGCTTTTGGGCTTCCAGCTATCTGGGTAAATGAGAGAGATAGAGAAAAGGCTGAGCAAGCAGGATATCTTGTTGTTGATCCTCCATCAATCATCGCTACTCATCTTACAGGAATAATAAAGAAACATGCATCTGAAATTCTTGGAAGGCAGGAAGTAAGAGCTATAATCGATTCTCTTTCAGATAAATATTCTGCAATCACAGATGACATTAAAAAAGCTCTTACAATTGGAGAGATTCAAAAAGTTTTGCAAAACCTTTTAAAAGAACAGGTATCTATAAGAAATATGATAGCAATTCTGGAGACACTGACAGATTTCTCTGCTGTTTCCAAAGATGTAACATTTCTTACAGAAAAAGCGCGTCAAGCTTTAGGCAGGCAGATATGCCTTCAATATGCAGATGAAGATAAAAAGCTGAATGTTGTAGTGATAAACCCGTCTATAGAAACAAAAATAATAGAATCAAAAGTAGATACAGTTGACGGGTATGTTGCAATGCTTGACCGTGAATTCCTGTCATCATTCATAAATGCAATTTCAAATACTTTTATTGGGCTTAAAGATATTAATAAAACTGTCATAATACTTACTTCTGAGGAATCACGAATACTTGTAAGAAGGTCTATTGAAAGGGAGCTCTCGGGAATAGTTGTTATTTCTGCAAAAGAATTAACAGAAGACATAAAAATCGAAATTTTAGGAGAGATCAATTTTGAATCCCAAAATTTATAAAACGGAGCAAATAAAATAATGAATTATTTTTCAGAACAAGGATTAACACATACAGAGGCAATCGAAAAAGTAAAAGCAAAATATGCAAAGTATGGGGAAAATATTAAAATTTTAAGCCACAAATCAATAATGATGGGTGGTTTCATGGGGTTATTCAAAAGAGAAGGGGTGCAGATCGATGGGTATGTTTCGCAAGACCCTTTTCATAAAAAAAACTCCAAACTGGAAGAAGAAAAAGAAAAAATAATACAGGCTGCCAAGGGAAGCAATACACTGAATGAAGTTCTCAAAGCTGTTAATGAAATAAAAAATAAACTCGATGAAGCGCCGTTACAGAATGAGCAACAACATGAAAACATAAGCAAAATTGAAAAAATACTCCAGAAAAATGATTTCTCTTTTTCCTATATTTCACATATAACCGAAAAAATTAAAAAAAATATAGCTCTTGATGACTTAAGCAATTTTAATTATATACTTAAAAAAGTAAGAGAATGGATCAGGGAGACAATAAATATTTACCCCGATAAACCTCCACTTACAACACCAAGGATTTTTATACTTGTAGGCCCTACAGGGGTAGGCAAAACAACCACTATTGCGAAGCTTGCAGCTATAAATGCGCTGGGTATGCAGACAAAACCGTTATCTGTAAGAATTATTACTATAGATAATTATAGAATAGGGGCAAAAGAACAGATCGAAAAATATGGTGAAATAATGAGTGTGCCTGTTGTATCAGCAGAAAATTATGAACAACTTAGAAAAAATATTGCTCTTTTTAGCCGCGATGTTGATCTGATTCTTGTAGATACAATTGGCAAAAGTCCGCATGATTATAAAAAACTTGCGGAAATGAAAGAGATGCTTGCTGCTTGTGGCACAACTGCTGAATTCCATCTTGCAATAAGCGCTATTACAAAAGGTTCTGATATTTCTGAAATAATGCAGCAATTTGAGCCATTTAAATATAATTCGATTGTTGTAACAAAGTTGGATGAAACATGCCGCGCAGGAAATATTATAAGCGCTCTTCATGATTCGCGTAAACCTGTTTCGTATATTACAACAGGGCAAAGCGTTCCTCATGATATTAAATATGCTAATGAAGAGTTATTTTTTGATCATCTTAGTGAGTTTAATATGATTACTTAGCCAGGGGCTGTAAATATATAGTGTAAAAAGGAAAGTAAGGTATGAAAAGAAAAAGTGTGGAAGAAAAAATTATAGATCAAGCTGAAAATTTAAGATTAATTGTTCAGGAGAAATCAGGTAAATCTGAATCAGGTGATTCAAAAACAAGGATTATAACTGTATCGAGCGGAAAAGGGGGAGTGGGGAAGACAAATTTTGCAGTAAATCTTGCAATAGCTTATTCACAGATTGGGAAAAAAGTTGTGCTTCTTGATGGAGATCTTGGGCTTGCCAATGTTAATGTAATTCTTGGAGTAGTACCTGAATTCAGCCTTTTTAATATTATCAAGAATAATAAATCAATGAAAGATATCATAATCAATACAAAATTCGGAATATCTTTTATTGCAGGCGCTTCTGGTTTTTCAAAAATTGCAAACCTGGATGATGAGGAAAGAAAACGCTTTATATCTGAAATGAATGAACTTTCATTTGCTGATATAATAATAATTGATACAAGCGCAGGTATCTCAAATAATGTGCTTGCTTTTATTGCATCAGCAGACGAGGCAATAATAGTAACAACACCTGAACCAACTGCAATAACAGATGCATACGGAACAATAAAAATAATAACCACAGAGCTTGGAGACAGCAATATAGCAATAAAACTTGTAGTAAACAGGGTAAAATCAGTAACTGAAGCTAAAAAAGTGGCTCATAGGGTTATAACTATTGTAGGGCAATTTTTAAATACAAAAGTTGACTACCTTGGATATATTTATGAGGATCCAATCGTGCAGAATGCTGTTTTGGTGCAAAAGCCTTTTTTAGTATCTGATCCAAGAAGCAAGGCTTCGATATGCCTGAAGCATATAGTAAGCAGGCTGGAAAATATTGAATTCCGCGAGGGAAGCGGAGTTGGCAACTTTTTAAAGAAGTTATTATCAAAAAATGGATAATATAAATAGCTTGACTGCCATACTTTTTTAAAATACTCTAAATGAGGAGGGGGGGGATTTGCCTAAATTGAGGAATTTTCTAATTATTTCTGCCTCAATCTTTTTATTCCTGTCGCTTATGGGAATAATAGGTGGTAATTCATTCTTTACAATATTAGGAAGATCGTTTTTAGGCACATTCATTCTTTCAGCATTATTGTTAGGGGCATTTATAATAATAAAAAAAATTATTTCGGAAATACCTGTGCCAAATACAGAAGAAGGGCAGTCAGAGCAGGATATTTCTTCTGATGCTACTCCTAATAATATTGATATAGTAATCGATAAAGAAAACCCTTATGAAACAGAAGGCGCAGATATAGTTTCCGACAATGAAAATAGCTCTTTACCTTTCGACAATCAGGCAAATGGAAGCTCGCCTGCAGAAAACCTTGTTGAAGAGGTAGAAGAAGACGCTATTGGCGATATCAATTCTTTGGATTCTAAACAAAGTGATAATGAAGTAATTGAAGTTATGAGTGATAATCCAGATATGCCAACTATTGATTCAAATACAGAACTTTTTGATAACATAGATAAAGTAAAATCATCTGCCAATAGAAGAGAAATCGAAGCATTAAATTCTCTGGGTGATAATGCAAACCCGCAAAATATTGCAAAAGCTATAAAAACAGTCCTGACTAGAGATGAGAAGAAAGGGTAAATTATGACAGAAAAAGAAGTATTAGAAGCAGAAGAACATGAACTCTGGCTAAAATATAAAAAAGAGAAAAAAACCGAATTACGGGACCATTTTATTAAGCAATATGCTCCGCTTGTAAAATATGTTGCTGGAAAAGTTGCAATAGGGATGCCATATAATGTTGAGTTTGATGACCTTGTTGGCTTCGGAGTGTTCGGATTGTTTGATGCAATTGAGAAATTTGACCCTGAAAAACATGTTAAATTTAAGACTTATGCAGTGACCAGAATAAGGGGCGCAATTTATGATGAGCTTAGATCAATTGATTGGGTGCCAAGGTCTGTCAGGCAGAAAACACGAGAAATAGAGGAAATAGTTTATCATCTTGAGGCTAATCTTGGACGTTCTGCAAGTGATGCTGAAATTGCAGCAAAAATGGGAATTTCTGTTGAAGAACTGCATAAGAGCATCCATAAGATAAGTACATCCTCAATACTTTCCTTAAATGATTTATGGTACACAGGCGAGGATAATGATAAAGTTTCAATTGTTGATAGTATAGAATCTTCTCAAAGTCTTAATCCAGACACCATTGTTGAAAGGGAAGAGATCAAAAAAGTAATTGTTCAGGCAATTAACGAACTGCCTGATAAAGAAAAAAAGGTGCTGGTTCTTTACTACTATGAAGATCTCACTTTAAAAGAGATAGGAAAAGTTCTGGATGTAACAGAATCCAGAATTTCGCAGCTTCATACAAAAGCAATACTTAGACTTAGGGCAAAATTGACCAGCCTTAAAAAAGGAATTATGTAAGTAATGAAAGAGACCCTTACTCTTGATGAATTCAAAAAATATATGAGGAACCTGGCTGAAAGAGACAGCAGTGTCAAGTCAGTGCAGGTATCAGCGACTTCGTTAGATGAGTGTCTTGATCATGCGGCAATAGAACTCAATACTAAAGTTTCCAAACTGGAATATGAAGTAATAATAAAAGGGGCAAAAGGTTTCTTTGGGATAGGAAAGAAAAATTATACGCTTGTTGTTTATAAATCAGAAGATAAAGAAGAAAGTATTTCAGATATAAATGAATTAGGCACCGATGAATTTGTCGAAGAACAGATAAAAGATAAAGACGGAGATGTAATTCTCAATTTATACAGAGGAGAGGTTTTTCTCAAAGTATATGCCCCTGAAGGAAAAGGCGAAAAAGCTGTGCTTGAACAGGCTCTTCAAAAGATCGACTCCAGAAAAGTAACTGATTTTGATAAAGCACTTGTTGCAAAAATCGTAAAACTTGCAGATGGGATGTCTGTAAAGATTGGTTCATATTCTCCAAAAAGCAGCAATAATACCGCAGTTTCTCTTAGAGTAGAAGAAAATGATATGAAAGCATACATCACTCTTACTCCTCCTGGTGATGGTGGCAGTGACTTGGAAAAAGAGACTATATTATCATTTTTAAAAAGCAATATGGTGGTTTTTGGAGTTGATGATAAAAATCTTGAAGCTTTTCTTGACAATCCTTTTTATGGAACAGGTTTTCTTGTGGCAGAAGGCTTGCAGCCTCAACATGGGGCAGATGCAGAAATAATTTATAATTTTTCTACAGAAGAGGCTTCTTCTTTATTAAAAGAAAAAGATGGCAAAGTTGACTTTAAAGATAAAAGCCTTATTCAGAATGTTGTGGAAGGGCAAGTCATTGCGGAAAAGAAACCTGCAGAAAAAGGGGTTAAAGGAAGAACTGTAACAGGAAACGCTCTTGAGGCAAAAGACGGGCGTGATAAGGAATTTAAGGTAGGCAATAACGTTAAAGTGGAAAAAGGGCTTAAAGCTGTTGCTACTACTAACGGGCAAGTACTTCTGTTAAATGAGAAAATTACTGTTGAAAGTGTTCATCTTGTTGATGGAGATGTCAATCTTTCAACAGGAAATATACATTTTCTAGGCACTGTTGTTGTAAATGGAAATGTTGAAGATGGATTCTCTATCAAAGCAACAGGCAATATTGAAATAAAGGGAAATGTTGGAAGGTGTACAATAGATGCGGTAGGGAACGTAATTGTCCATCAGGGTATAAACTGTAATGAAAACGGGTCTGTAAGAGCAGGAAAAGGGGTAATGGCAAAATTTATACAAAACTCCCAGGTAGAAGCCGGCGAAATAGTGTTTGTAACAGATGGGATTATAAACTCAAATGTTGACTCTAATGGAAAAATAATTTGTAAAGGTAAAAGAGCAACAGTTGTAGGTGGCCGCCTGCGCGCTACAGAGGAAATATCTGCTAAAACTTTTGGTTCACTTGCTGTTGGCTCTACAGAGCTTGAAGTAGGTTTTGATCCAAAAAGCAAGGAAAGGCTTCTTGAACTTGAGGAAAAGAAAGCTGCTTCTGAAAAAGAACTTGAAGAAATTGACAGAAATCTTGTAACTCTCGAAAACCTCAAGAAAAAGATGAGGGGTAAATTTCCGGAAGAAAAGGAAAAAATACTTCAGGAACTTACCGATAAATCAATGGCTATAAAAACAGATCTCACCGATATTGAAAATGAAAATACAACTATTTATGAACATATAAAATCTCTTAAATCAACAGGCAAAATATCTGCGGGCGCAACTGTATATCCAGGCGTAAAAATAACAATAAAAGATGCCCGCCTTGAAGTAAAGAATGAATTAAAAAGAATTACTTTTGTAAATGAAGATTCTATGATTAAAACCAGAAAATATGAAGAGCCCGAAGAAGAATCATTCGAGGAGAACTGATGTCGATTCAACCAATAGACTTACAGACTCTTTTTCTTAAGATGAGTCATGTTGGAAAAGATCAAGCTGTTGCAAAAGAAAGCGCTGCATTGCAACAAGCAATAAAGGGCGGTGAGTTGGAGAAAAGAACTCAACATAGTGATACCAGCGTTAACAAGGCAGATCATTCAGATGAAGGGCCTGAAAAAACAAAAGAAGATGCCGACCAAGGTGGGCAAAATCAGGATAAGAGAAAAAATAAAAAAAATAACGATATGGCTGAAAATAAAGAAATACTTTCAGATCCTGATCTCGGCAAAAATATAGATATTAGCGGATAAACTTTCATGTTAATAATAATTGCAGTAATACTTAATTTTGTAGCGATCTATTTTATTTTTCATTACTTTAAGTGGAAACTTACAAGTCATAATTTTCTTGAAAGTTATGAAAAAAAGAAAAATGAAATAGGCGAAGAAATTAATCTTATGCTTATTGAAATAAATAAAACAACTGAACGTAATCTTCAAATACTTGAAGCAAAAATAAATCAGTTGAATGAAGTTGTAGCAAGATCAGAGAAAGTGTTTGGCGCGTTAAAAAAAGAAAAAGAGATAACAGAAAATAGTGAAAATATTTATCAAAAACTTGAAAGAAAAAGTATAAACAATAATATAGAAAAAGTCGGTAAAGTTAAGGAACGACACAAGGTATTGGACAGGGGCCAACCAGAGGCGTTGGACAAGGGCCGATACGAAGTGTCGGACAAGGGCCAATCCGAAGTATTGGACAGGGAAGAAGAAAGGGATGATGTGGAACGTCGGGCAAAAGAAGTTATTTCTTCAAAGCCAGAGCCTGAATTATTTGATAATACAGTAAAGCCCAGTGACACAGTAAAGGTTCCGAAAGAAGATTTGCATGAAAAAGTACTAACCATGTATAAAAATGGAATTGATATTGAACTTATATCCAGAAAACTTGGTATTACCTCTGGTGAAGTTGAATTAATAATATCGATAAGTAAAATAAAATAAAATGGGATTATTATATGAATAATTTAATGAAATTATTTCTTAGGGACAGCCGAAATCATATTACTCAGTTGCTTAATTCTCTTATACAATATAAAAAAAATCCAAAAAGTAGGTTAATTATTGAAAATGCTTTCAGGGCAGTACACTCAATTAAAACCGAAGCTTCATATTTACAATTAGATAATATTGCTAATCTGTCCCACGAGATTGAAAATGAACTTGAATTTTTTTTGGCAAAGAAAAATGTTTTTTCCAAAGAAAAATATGACAGTTTGATCAAAAAAGCAGAAATGCTTCAGAAAATGATTAAATCAGTAGAGAAAAAAACTTCAGCTTCAGCTTCCGGCGGGAGGGCTAAAGAAAAATTAGAGTTAGAAGTAAAAAAAGAAAAAGATTGTGATGAATTTTCAGACTCTGAAGATGTTGATAACGAAAAAACAGAAGATCAGGTTTTTGATGAATTTCAACTTCATCTTCTTTCCGAAGCCATGAAAAGAGGGGAGAGTTTATACAGGATTGCTTGCGATATTTTACCAGATACTGTAATGAAATATGCAAGATTATATCTTATAGTAAATAATCTTGAACTTCACTGTAATCTGATAAAAACAATACCAGCAATAGATATTAGCGAAGTTTATAATTCCAAGGATACAGATAATAACATAATAATGCCGAATCCCAGTATGGAAGAAAATACAAGAATAATATGCTATGTTACAACAAGAAAAAATCATGACCAGATATATAGTATTGTAAATGTAGATGAAGTAAAAAATATACAGATAATAAATATCCCTTATGAGCCATATTTATTGGATAATTTTCAGCAGGAATCTTTGGAAAATATGATGTTTGCTGCAAGGACAATATCTGTAAAACTTGACCGTCTTGATTTTTTATTTTCCTCTATACATAAAATGAGAATGGAACTAAATACTAAATATGACTCCATAAGTAAAGAAGCAGCTTCTATTTTGGAACGTAATCTTAAAACCATGAAAGACTCAGTAAGCCATTTAAGAATGGCGACTCTTTCAGATGAATTTAGTTCAATGCCATCCCTTATAAATAAAATAGCTTTTAACAAGGGAAAAGAAGCAGATATATTTTTTGATGATAACAATATAGAAATAGATTGTTCTGTTTTTGAATATATTTATGACCCTATAATACATATTTTTAAAAATGCTATTGATCATGGTATTGAAACTATTGAAGAGCGAAAAGCTAAAGGCAAAAACCCAAAAGGCAAAATAGAATGTAAAACTTATCTTGAAAAAGGCACCCTTGTTATAAGAATAAGCGATGATGGGAAAGGGGTGGATTTTGATAAAATAGCAGAGAAAAGCGGTTGCTCAGATGCAGAACTTAAACAACCCGGTAAACTACTTTCTGTTATTTCTTCTCCTGGATTTACGACAAAGGAAAATGCCGATGAACATTCCGGCAGGGGATTTGGAATGAATCTTGTAAAGGAAAAGCTTTCAAAAATTGATGGGGCGTTGCTCGAAATTGATTCAAAAAAAGATAAGGGTACAGTTATTACAATTAAATTAAGTGACAACTATGTTGCAAAGAAATTTTTATACCTTATTTCAAATGAAGAAGTCCTCGCAGTTCCTGCAGATCTTGTAGAAGAAAAAGTAGAATCCTTAACAGATGTTTTTAAAGCAAAAAATAATCAGATAATGTACAGGGATATACCAATTTATACAAAAGAAGGAATTTTATTTTCTGACAAAATAGAAGGCTTTGAAAAATTTAAAGGCGTTATAATACACAAAAATAATAGAAGAGCTTTAATTCTTTGTGAAAAAATATTATTTAAAGAATCAATTCCTGCTAACAGGTTTTATCTTATAAAAAGTTCACTCCCTTATCTTTTCTTGATAAAGATATCAGGACTTAATACTGAATATTATTATCTTGATGGTTCAATAACAGATATATATTAGACTGGATTAGGAAGTTTTTTGTAAAACTATTTGTAAAAATATTATAGATGTTAGCGCAGACTTGTTAAGGTGTTTCTCACATCATGCTCCATTGCCCATTGTCAAATACATATGTTCCGGCTCTTCTCCCGTTATTGTTGTAGAAATTATCGAAGCCATTATCAAATGAAGGGAACCTGCTTTCTGATAATGTTACATTAGCTCCAATGGTAATGGTTGTTAATTGGTTGTTGGCAAATGCGCCTTCGGCAATTGAGGTAATGGTGTTGGGTATGGTAACAGAGGCCAGTTGATTGTGGGCAAATGCATTGCGGGAAATAGAAGTCACTCCGCCAGGTATGGTGATGGAGGTTAGTTGATTGTAAGTGAATGCCCACTCTCCGATAAAAACAACTCCTGCTGGTATAACAACAGAAGTCAGCCGATTGTGCGCAAACGCACTGCTTCCTATGTGAGTAACACTGCCTGGTATGTTAACAGATGTCAATTGATTGTTCATAAATGCACTGTGGTTGATATGAGTAATTCCTGGTGGTATGGTAATAGTAGTAAGTTGATTGCCGGAAAATGCGCTGCGGCCGATATAAGTAACACTGTCTGGAATGGCAATGGATGTCAACCAATTATTGCGGAATGCGCTACGGCCGATCGAAGTAACAGTGGTAGATATGTTAACAGAAGTAAGTATGTTATTATGAAACGCACTGCGGGCAATGGTTGTGACGCCGCTAGGTATGGTAACAGAGCTAAGCCGTTTATTCCAAAATGCCCACTCCCCAATAACTGTTATAGGAACACCATTAATTTGGGATGGAATAACAATTGATGGATACCTGAGACTTATGTATCCGGTAATAGTTCCCTTTCCATCGGTTATAAAGTCTCTTATGTTTTGTGCAAAAAGCCCTGTACACAGCAGTGTACAAAGCGCCACTGCCATTATAGCTTTTTTCATTTTTCAACTCCACTCATATCACGGTTATTCACTGTATTGTTTTTTACAATTGATATCACTTACTCCAACCTATTTGTGCAAGAGCTTTTATTGCAGCTTCTTTTTCATTCCATGTAATAGATTTATCTTTATAAATTATAGAACTTTCATGCCCTTTCCCCAGCAGCAGTACTGTATCGCCTGGTTTTGCAATTTCCATTGCTTTGTTTATTGCTTGCTGCCTGTCGGAAATTTTATAAACAGAAGACTTGTCAAAACCCTCTCTTATCCCTGATTCTATTTGATTTATGACAACCATTGGATCTTCTCCTCTGGGGTCTTCATCAGTAAGAATTAAGATATCGCTATATTCAGAAGCTATTTTTCCCTGGATAATTCTTTTTTCTATATCTCGTTCCCCTGCTGACCCAAAAACAGATATGAGCCTGTTTTTAACACTTTTTTTGATTAGAGGAAATATTTTTGTAAAAGAACCAGGAGTATGGGCATAGTCAACAATAACTGTAAAGTTTTGACCCATGTCAACAATATCCATTCTGCCTATAACAGATTTAAGATTTTTTGAAAGAGGAATAATTTCTGCAATATCGATTTCTGCTATTTTTGATATTGTAATTGCAGCAGCAAAGAAATTTTCAATGTTAAAAATACCCGGAATATAAAGCTCTGTTTTTATTTCTTTATTATTACAGTGCACATTAAATTGAGAACCAGATTCAGTCAAAGTAATTGAAGACGCATGGATATTGGCATTTGAATCTTCAAGAGAATAAGATAAAACAGGAACCGAAGACGCAGAGATAAAAGAATGTTTTGTAGGTTCATCATAATTTACTACACAAAAATCTTCGGCTTTTCTAAAAAGATTTGCCTTATCATTTATGTAATTTTCCATAGTGCCATGAAATTCAAGATGTTCATGGCTAATGTTTGTAAGAACTCCGGCATTGTATTTGATGGCAGCAAGGCGTGATGTTTTGTTGGAAAGCCCATGCGAAGTTGATTCTATAACTGCATATTCAAAATTATTTGAAACCATTTCTGAAAGAATACTCATGATTTCAGGAGCTTCCGGAGTAGATTGCCTGAATGGATTTTTTTTGATTTCACCAGAAGAATCATACTCAACTGTTGATATAAAACCAGTTTTCTTGCCAAGCATTTTTAAAAGTTGATAAAGGTAAGATACTGTTGTACTTTTTCCATCAGTTCCTGTTACTCCAATTGTTTTTAGCTTTTTGGCAGGGTGGTCGAAAAATGCTGCAGAAAAAAAAGACATTGCTTTTCTTGTATCTTCAACAAGCAGATATGAAATACTACTGTTGATTTTTTCCGGCATTGTAGAGACAAACACAGCAGAAGCCCCATTTTTTATTGCTAAATCAATATAGTTGTGGCCATCTGTATGAATTCCTGTTAAAGCAAAAAAAATAGAGTTTTTACTCGCTACGCGCGAGGCATATACAATATTTTCAATAATAACAATATTGTCAAATGGGTTTTTGCCCATAATGGAAATGATATTGCAGTTATCAAGTAAAGTTGATAATCTTTTTTGCATAATATGATATTATCAACATATTGTTGATTCATCAATAAGAAAGAGGGTTTAATGTATACAATAAGGACAGAGGATAGTTTTGCTGCAGCCCATTATATAAAAAATTACAATGGAAAGTGCGAAAATTTACATGGCCATAATTATAAAGTAAGAATTTATGTTTCCGGAGATAAACTTGGAAAGGGTGGTATGCTTATTGACTTTGGCATATTAAAAAAAATATTAAAAAATGTGCTTGAAGAGCTGGACCATAAAAATCTTAATGAAATACCATATTTTGCTGAAAAAGAACCCAGCGCAGAAATAATTGCAGAATTTATATTTAATAAAGTAGATAATCAGTTGAGCAATTACACTGACGCTGATACATCTTTTCTTTCCAGGGTTGATGTTTTTGAGACTGATAAAAATCTTGCAATTTTTACAAAGCAGAGAAATATTTAAAAGGGAAGTTATAAAATGAAAATCATAGCAATTTCAGATATCCACAACAATTATTCTGTAATTGGAAATTTGGGAAATGAATTGGCAAAGACAGATATAATTATTATTGCAGGCGATATAACGCATTTTGGTTCAGGCAAAGATGCAGAAAAAATAATTAATGAAATTGAAAAATATAATAAAAAAATTTTTGCAGTGTCTGGAAATTGCGATAAAAGCGAAATAGAAAAGTATTTAAAAGAAAAAAATATTTCTGTTCATAAAGAAATAAAAAATATTCCGGAGTTTGATATAAATATTTTGGGTTTTGGAGGTTCTCTTACAACTCCGGTTCCTACGCCAAATACTTGCTCCGAGGATGAATACAAGAAATATCTTGAAACTATTGATATAACTCCAGATATTTTTGTTTCGCATCAGCCCCCTATTGATACAATTGCCGACATGATTCCAAATGGAAAACACGTGGGGAGTTTTTCGCTCAGGGAATTTATTGATACAAAGCAGCCTGCTCTGTATATATGCGGACATATACATGAATCAATTGGAAAAGAGTATTATGGAAAAACTCTGGTTGTTAATCCAGGTCCTTTAAAAGATGGATTTTATGCTCTTATAAAACGTAATGCCAGCAATGAATTTTCAGCAGAACTAAAAAATATACTTAGCTCCCGCTAAGTTTTGTTCTTAAAAGAGAGTGAAACCAGGTAATAATAGCCTCGGTTCTTGAGTTAAATTCCTCTTCAATTACTCTCCGCAAAACTAAAAAAGTGCCGGTATCTGCGACACCAAGTCCGTAACATTTAAACATGTTGTTATCAAGTTCTCCGGCAAACAGTATAAGCATTCTTTCTTCATTAACTACCGGCACGATCCAGTATTTAACTCTATCAATATTATATGCTCTAAACATAATAAAATTTTTATCTTTGATTATTTCAAATTTCATTGTAGTAGGATTAAATGGCGCAATTGTAACTTCTGCAATAATAATCCTGTTTCCATTTTCATTAACATAATCTCTATGAATGGATATATCTCTGAATAGAGAAGTTCTTCTTCCTGTTCTTCTTGCGTAATAAGGTATATTGTTGAAAGATTCGATATCAGTAAGAATATCTTCTATTTTTTGAATTAAATTATCATCTGAAATTTTTACAGGTATATTAAAGCTTGCCTGGGCTTTAAAATTAATTCTTCTTCTGGTAAGTCTCTCTATTTCACTTTTTACAAGTTTGTTGTTTCCTTCATAAAATATTTCATTGGAAAAACTTACAATTTCATATTTTATTTCTTCTGATTCTCTGGCCTGAATATTGCAAATAAGTATGGTAAAAATAATAAAGAAAAATATAATTTTGTTTTTATATAGGTTTTTATATAGATAGTTTTTCATACATTATATTTTTCATGCGAAAGTTCGAGTCTTTCAGCTTCATTCAGGTGAGGTAATATAACTTCTCTCCTGTATTGAAACTTTTCCATTCGTATTAATATTCTATCAAGCATTTTTACTGCTTTATTTATATATGTCCCTTTATTGAGCATAACACATTCTGCTCTGTGAGCCATTGCAGTATCTGTTATTTCTGCTCTGGTAGGAACTCCATTTTTGGCAAGTTGTTCAAGTACTTGCGTTGCCCACACTACAGGAATATGCGCAGATTCGCAAACTCTCATTATTTCTTCCTGAATTGTTGCAAAATTTTTCCAGCCTGTTTCTATGGCAAGGTCTCCTCTTGCAAGCATAACGCCAACAGGGTAAGTTTTCATGGCAGATAATAATAAATCAGGTAGATTTCTAAAACTATCTTCTGTTTCAACTTTTATAATAATACCTATTTTGGAATCATGCATTTTAAGTTCTTTTAAAAGATTCTCTATATCCCTGGAAGTATTTACAAAAGATAAATTTATTACATCTGCATGTTTTGCAATAAACTCTATATCTTTTTTATCTTTATCGCTGAATTTTGAAGATCTAAATTTTGTTTTGGGAAAATTGATACCTTTGTCTGCCCTTAATTTACTTCCATTCTGTTTTGCATTGACGATTTTAACCCTTATTTCATCTTTATCTACATTTTCAATTATCCCTTCGATTTTTCCATCATCAAAAAATATTTCTTCACCAGGTTTCGTATAGTCGAATATCTCGGGAAAAGTGCATGAAATATGCGCAGGCGTTACTAATGTCCCAGTCTCATCAAATATCGCATCTTCACCTGGCCTTGGGTCTGAGTGAAGGATAATGGTGTCTCCGGTTTTTAATAATATAAATTCTTCTGCAGAATCAAGGTCGCAAACATCCCCTGATTCACTACGATCATTTTCATAATTCTCTATAAAAAGTTTTGTGCCTGTTGTAAAATATAAAGAGTCTCTGGTTACTCCCCATTTTCCAAGTCCCTGTTTATTTGTTATAAAAATAGTCCCTTTTTTATCTCTGGAATCTGTATAACTTAAAATAGTTCCTCTTTTTATTTTTGTTAAAAAAGATTCTGAAATCGGTATTATAAAATCAGTAGAGTTATCCGGAGGTTTTACACCCTGCGGCGCAAGCCATATTTTAGCAGGAGCAGTTACTTTGCCTAAAGAGTTTTTCTGAGGTTTAATACGTATAACTTTGGGACCAGCTTTTACTTCTCCTGTTCTTATTTTTGGGCCTGAAATATCCATCATTATTGTGCAGTTTTTATTTAATGAAGCTGATGCTTTTTTTATATTATCAATTATTTTTTTCCATATAACAGGATCATCATGCGCGCAGTTTATTCTTGCGCTATTCATCCCTGTTTTAAGAAGGTCATATAAAAATTTATAATCATTTGCAGCTTCGCAGGGAATGGTTACCATTATTCTTGTTCTGCGTTTGGGAGGTTTTATTCCAAAAATGATTTTAGTATTTCTGTCAAATATTTCTGCGCTTTCCTTTACAGATATAACATCTTTGCGTATTGTTTTTTTTGAGTTTCCTTTTAGGGAATTTATTATTGTTTTTATGGAAAGCAAAGTTTTCATTACATGATTTTCGCAGTGTGCAAGGCTTGTAAGTCCTGAATCTTTTAATTTTTCCTGCAGTTCTTCAATATCAAAACTTCGTAGAGCCATATAATGGATAAGATTTAAAGCGCTTTTTTTGTATATGGCATTAACTTTATCAATGTTTTCACTGTATTTTTTTTCAAGTTCTGCTGCTTTCTTAATAATTGCTTCGATTTTATTATCAATAAACTCTATTTTTTTTTGAATTCCTTTCATATTTTCCTTTTAAAGTATAATCCGATTATAATATACAATTGATAATTGTCAATAAGACAGTTTAATGAGTAGAAATAAAGCAAAATATATACTAAAATGTAACATTTACTAAATGGATTGATTTGTAGAATTAAAACTAAAGCTGTAAATCAATACAAAAAGGAGAGATAAGATGATAACAGGTATTGAACATTTAGCGATTTTTTCAGGCAATACCACAGAACTTAAAGATTGGTATATAAAAATGTTTGATTTTAAACAAGTGTACGATAATGGCAAAGGGACATATTTTATAAAGGCACAAAATGGGTTCATGATAGAATTTATTATGGGTACTGCAGGAGAGATTCCAAAGGATCATACAGAAAAAGGTTTGCGTCATGTTGCTATTAGTGTAAGTTTGAATGACTTCGAAAGTATGACGAAAAAACTTCAAGCTGTGAATGTGGATGAAATTACCAAGCCTGCTGTATCAGACAAAGGTGTTGGCACTTTCTTTTTCCGCGACCCTGATGGAAATGTGCTGCATTTGATAGCGCGCAAAGAGCCATTATAAAAGATCAATGTAAGGTTATTTTTGCTTGCGGCAATGGCAATCCACCAGATGGTCATTAACATATCCAACAGCTTGCAAGTGAGAATAACATATAATGGTTCCGAAAAATTTAAATCCCCACTTTTTCATATCTTTGCTTATTGTATCTGAAAGTGGTGTTGAGGCTGGGATTTGCTTCAGGGTTTTCCACTTATTTATTATTGGTTTTCCATCAGGGAGAAAAGATTTTAAATAACTACAAAAGCTGCCAAACTCTTTCTGGATTTCAAGAAAATGTCGCGCATTGGAAATCGCAGCTTCTATTTTTCTGCGATTGCGTATAATGCCACTATTTTGCATAAGCTCTTCAATATTTTTTTCTGTCATCTTGGCAACTTTTTTTGCATTAAACCCGGCAAATGCTTTTCTGTAATTTTCTCTTTTTCTAAGTATGGTGATCCAGCTTAATCCTGCTTGCGCGCTTTCAAGAACAAGAAACTCAAACATTTTATTATCATCTTTTACTTCGCGCCCCCATTCTTCATCATGGTATTTAATGTACAAAGGGTCATCTCCGCACCAGCCGCACCGTTTTAAATTGTTTTCTGTATTCATAATACTCCGCCTAACGCATTTAGTGAAAATTATATAATCCTGCTTCTCGCGCCCAACGTATTGCCTGTGCGAATTCTTCAGGTGTGATCCGCCGGTCAAGGGGCGGGTGCTCGTGTGCCCTGAACATGGGTCTATACTGAGCCATGATGTTGACATGGGTATCTGGGCCAAGTTCAGAAACGACCCATCGGACAAAACTATCTGTGCCAGCCAGATTTTCCGGCATAACCAGGTGGATAACTATTATTCCGCGTTGCCCGATACCATCAATAGTGTGAAGAGTGCCGGTTTGTCGGTGCATTTCCTTGATGGCTGCGGCAGCATGGAGAAAATAGTCTGGCGCTCCATGTGTGAAGCGGGCAGCAATGTTTGAGTCCTGAAATTTAAAGTCCGGCAAGTAAATGTCAACAACTCCATCGAGTAATTGAATCACTTCAAGTGACTCGTAACCGCCGGTATTGAAGACCAATGGTATGTGAAGTCCCTGTTTGATGGCAATACGCAGGGCTTTCACAATATGGGGCACCATGTGTGTAGGTGTAACATAATTTATGTTATGGCATCCTCTGCGCTGGAGATCCAGCATTATGCTGGCGAGATTATCATGAGTGGTCACTCTTCCATCACCGCGGTGGGCGATTTGCCAGTTTTGGCAGAAAACGCACAATAGGTTGCAGTTGGACAGGAAAATCGACCCTGAGCCGCGGGTACCGGCAATTGGCTGATCAATGTTAAAGGCAGGGCCAAAGGAAGCGATTCTTAATTCTCCTGCAGCAGAACAGGCGCCTGCCATGCCTGCTGCGCGGTTGGTTCTGCATAGTCGCGGACAAAGGCGGCAAGGTGAGTACAAGTCCCAAAGCGCCTGCTCGCGCTGCCCAAGCTCACCACTGCGTTCCAGATCAACATATCTTGTTACCTTCCGCCTGGTATCTGCGGGCGGACTAACTCTGTTGTCTGAAGCATGAGCACGATTTCGCACGAAGCTAAATCCACCCAGCGCTGCTGCTGCAGTCCCTGCAGCTATGAGACCTTTTTTGAAAAATTCTCTTCGGGATAGAGCCATTTCTATTGCCTCTGCATTATTGGAAATACACCATTTGTGTAAAACTTATTTATAGTAAAAATAGCATGAAAAGCGGAAAAAAGCAAGTTTAAAGTAGCAGCCAAGTTGCGCCAAACCACTTGCTGTTTTTACAAGTATTTTTTGGATTGAACAAACACTTGCTATTTTTGCAAGTGGGTACTGCCTTGATAAAATTGTCTCAAATATGCTACAGTTAATAGAAGTACAATAATGGGGGAGAGATAGTGAAAGTTGCAATTATTTTCGGAGGAGCAAGCGCAGAGCGGGATGTTTCTATTGCAAGCGGGGCGCAGGTTTTTAAAGCATTAAAAGCAAGAGGCCATGAAGTAATTGCAATTGATACAGCAACAGGGATACTTAATCAGGAAGAAGAAAAAATATTTTTGGAATCCACAGTAAAAGAAACAGTGCCTGTAATAAAATCATCTTCTGTAGGAGAGGGACTTTCCAAATTTATTTTATCCAAAAAACTTGAAGAAATCGATATATGTTTTCTTGCTCTTCACGGAGGAGCAGGCGAAGATGGGAGAATACAGGGGTACCTTGATGTGTGCGGCATACCATACACAGGAAGCACTCATATGCCATGCTGCTATGCAATGGATAAAGATGTCTCCAAGCTGCTCTTTAGAACTAACGGTGTGCCAACTGCTGACTGGCTTATGGCTCCTGCCTCAATTGAAGAAGTAGAAAAAAAACTTGGCTTACCTGTTGTTGTAAAACCAAGCAGGGAAGGTTCTACAGTGGGGCTTACTGTTGTAAAAACTCCGGATACTTATAATGAGGCTATAGAGTTTGCCTTAAAATATGACAGCGAAGTTGTTATAGAAAAATTCATTCCAGGAAGAGAATTTACTGTAGGAGTCCTCGAAGACCAGGCTCTTGGAGTTGGTGAAATCATCCCGAAATTTTCCGAAATATTTGATTATAAAAGTAAATATCAGAAGGGTGGGGCAGAGGAGATTTTTCCTGCGAAAATAAGTGATGAACAAACAGAGCAGCTTAGAACATTTGCATTAAAAGCCCATAAAGCGCTTAGAATGGAAGGCTACAGCCGGGTTGACTTTAGAATGGACCCTGAAGGCAAAATATGGTGTCTGGAAGTAAATGCTTTGCCTGGTATGACCGGAACAAGTCTGCTGCCACAATCTGCTGCTGTAATGGGAATTTCTTTTCCAGACCTTTGCGAAAGAATATGTGCGATTGCCATAGAAAGATGCCATCGAAAAAAATAAGAAATAAAAACCGAATTAAAGTTTATGCCTGGAGCGGGCTTTTGGCACTTGTCATAATTCTCGAAAAAAAACTATAATTACTCAACTAATTACTCAACAGGAGTGGAAAATGAAAAAAGTAATTGTATTGATGTTGATTGTATTTATTTCCTTTGGGCTGCTTGCATGCCAGCGTGGAGAAAGGATCCGCTTTGCTACTGGCGGAACTTTAGGAACCTATTATCCTTTTGGCACAGCAATTGCCACAACCTTAACTGAAAAAACCGGTATTTCTATTACCGTTCAATCTACCGGAGCTTCCAGGGCAAATATCCAGCTTATGCAAGCCGGGGAAGTGGAAATGGCCATTGTTCAGAATGATGTAATGGACTATGCCTGGAGAGGTGTTGACCTTTTTGCCGCAGATGGACAAATCAGGAATTTTCGCGTAATGGCTGCATTGTATTCCGAAGTATGCCAGATCGTTGTTAATCCAGCAGCAGGAATCAGGACCATTGCAGATCTAAGGGGCAAAAGTGTGTCAGTGGGAGATGCAGGCAGCGGCGTTGAGTTCAATGCCAGACAAATACTTGCAGCTCATGGCTTAACTTTTGATGATATTAACAGACAAACCTTGGGATTCGGCGCATCAGCCGATGCATTTAGGGACGGCAGGATTGATGCCTTCTTTGTTACAGCAGGCGCACCCACCCCTGCAATTGTAGACTTGGCGCTTGGCAGGGATATTTTGATTCTGGATATAAGTGAAGCCAGTGCAAATCAAATTATTAGAAGCTACCCTTTCTATTCCCGGTATACTATTTCTGCCGGAACATACAATGGAATTAATACAGATGTATTGACTGTAGCGGTTAAGGCCACTCTGATTGTGCATGAAAGCCTTTCTGAAGATACAGTATACAAAATGACAAGAGCTCTTTTTGAATACCGCAGTGAAATAGCAGTTGGCCACGCAAGAGGCAATGACCTTAATGCTGCGTATGCTGTTGAAGGTATTGGCAATGTTCCATTCCACCCTGGAGCTGCAAGGTATTTCAGGGAGATCGGAGTTCTTAGATAAAACGTAAAATTGTATTGATTCTTATTTTGGCTGGCCTGATAATTTTTGGGTCAGCCTTGTATTTTGTTCATTACTGCAGCAATCCGGCTGAGGCTGGAATTCTGGAAGTACGTTATACTAATGCAAACAAGGTTCTTGGTAAATGGCAGCTTGATGAAGATGGTGAATTTGCTATAGAATTTATCCATTCTGTGAATCAGAGTCTTGTGCGGGAAACTTATCGACTTGAGGCCAGAAGAATCAAACCGCAGAGCGTACGGCTTTATTCCTTTGGCGCAGGTATGAGTGACCTGGGAGAAGGTCAAAAATTGAGTCAGGATGGTGATGCTTTTATCATTTCCGGTTTTAGTTCTTCATTCAAAGAACTAAATTTAATAATAGGAAGCGCTACTGATCATGTTCTGTTTATCAATAATGAAATTATCAGTTTACGCGAACTTTCAGGAAAATCTGATGGAAGAAATGCTCATATCACTATCCAATACAGATAAGGCAAACGGAGAATTTTGATGAAAAAAATAAAACAGATAGAGAATGTAAAACACAGGTATAATCCAATGGAGCGCGAATTAACAGAGGAGGAAACCCAAAAGCTTATTGTCCATTTTGACAGGGAATCCAATGTGCGCAGGTTTACAGGAATTCCTGGGATTATCATGAAGAGTTTCCTTGTCTTGTTTGCCGCATATGTTGTTTGGACAACATTGTTTATCACTCTTCCCGAGCAGGTAAGGCGCAGTGCGTTTGTCGGGCTTTTGGTATTTATTGGCTTTCTTTATTATCCATTTCGCCGGAGCATGACCAGGCGGGAGAATTTTATCCCATGGTATGACATCGCGTTAGCAATTCTTGGCTCAAGCGCTTTCTTTTATTATGTGTTTAATTTTGACGCGCTTATCGGACGAGCAGCCATGATTAACTCTGTGGATATTTATATTGGCCTTATGGGCATGATCCTTCTCGCAGAACTTTGCCGGCGGGTGGCAGGGATTCCAATTGTTATAGTAGCCGGGGCTTTTGTCACTTATGCTGTTTTAGATGGTTATTCTCTGCGGCGAATAGTGCATCAACTTTTTTATACTACCGAAGGGATCATAGGCATTCCCATTGGGGTTGCTTCAACCTTTATTGTTCTCTTTGTATTTCTGGCTGCATTTCTGGAAAAATCAGGGATTGCCAAATTCTTTATTGATCTTGCGAATTCAATAGCAGGTGCATCTTCCGGAGGACCAGCAAAAGTTGCTGTCATTGCCAGCGCGCTCTTGGGTATGATCACCGGCAGTTCTGTAGCCAATACTGTTGCTTCAGGCAGCGTTACCATTCCAGCAATGAAAAAAACAGGATATAAACCGGAGTTTGCCGCAGCAGTAGAAGCATCTTCTTCTACCGGGGGGCAGGTCATGCCGCCTATATTGGGCGCTGCTGCATTCATCATGGCGGAAATTACAGGAATCCCTTACATAACAATAGCAATCGCTGCCATTATTCCTGCGCTGCTCTATTTTGCAGGGGTTTTCATGATGGTCCACCTGGAGGCAAAAAAAACAGGATTAAAGGGGCTGCCAAAAGATACTCTTCCAAATTTCGGACGTCTGCTTTTTAGCAGCGGCTACCTCTTTCTCCCTATAGTTGTACTAATATTTTTACTGGCCAGAGGATTTACTCCGGCTTACGCTGCTTGCGGAGCGATTGTCACAGTTTTTGTGATAACTCTTTTCAAAAAAGAAACCCGTTTTACACCCACAAGTTTTGTGGATGCTGTTGCTACTGGTTCCAAAAACACCCTTGGCGTTGCCATTGCATGCGCTGTTGCCGGCACTGTAGTGGGGATCGTGACCCTGACAGGGATTGGACAAGTGCTTATTAGATTGCTTATTCTTGTGGTTAACAACCCATTTCTTATTTCGATTAACGCCAGTCTCTTTGTTGCCCTGCTTATTACAGCGTTTGCCTGTCTTATCCTGGGGCTTGGGGTCCCAACTACGGCAAAATATGTGATTATGGCAACCATCACTGCTCCCATGATATTGCGCGCAGGAGATGAAATCGGCATCGTGGTGCCGCTGTTGGCAGCACATATGTTTGTTTTTCATTATGGAACCGACGCAGATATTACACCGCCTGTAGGTCTTGCGGCTTATGCAGGAGCTGCCATCGCTAAATCGAATCCTATTTTAACTTGCGTTGTTTCAGCCAAACTTGCAATTGCCGGTTATATTCTTCCATTCTTCTTTGTATTCAACCCGGAGATGCTTTTTATTGGCGCTACTCCGTTACTAATAATAAAAATTATTATTTCTTGTCTTATCGGAATGTTTAATATTGCTGTAGGAATTCAAGGTTATTTACTGCAGAAAGTGTACTGGCCATTGCGGCTTGCTGCTGTAGCAGCAGGTTTTTTGCTTATTGATCCTGCCATAAAAACAACTCTAATTGGTTTTAGTATTAGCGCGATGGTAATATTTATACATTATTTGCAGCACAAAAAAGATCAACGGCTTAAAAGCGCTGCGGTTTCTGAATGAGTAATGAAATTAATGAGAATATCTATAGATTGCCATAGAAAGGAATATTAAGGAGAAAAGTAATAATGACTGTACATCTGAATTTCGGCACATTTGAAATCAATTCTGATGAGTTCACAGAAATCAAAGGGAGTGGTTCTGTTTATTGGATAATTGCAGCCAACTCTATTAAAGACGCATACAAAATTCGTGAAGAAGAAATCCCTAAAGATATCCAGGAACGATTTATATATTGGGAAGTTAGAACTTCTGGAAATGATATAATTGGCAGGGATAGTTCCGGGAATTATGATGAGATAATAAGTGAACCAGATATACTGGAGGAAATCAGGCGAAACAATCCTGAAGGGGTAAAAAAATGGCTTGATTATGGCTTAAATCCTAATAGCCTGATTGGACGTTATCCAAATATTTTTTCTCCGTTAATCTTAGCGTGTCAGTACGGACATTTTGATATTGTAAGGCTATTGGTGGAGAGTGGCGCAGATGTAAATTTTATTTCCAGGCCAATGTATTCAACAACAGCGCTTCTTGAAGCATGCCGGCACGGATATTCTGAGATATGTGAATATTTACTGACTGATAGCGCGAATACTGATCATAAAGATGCTGAAGGCTGGGATGCAAGAGCATTTGCTGAACATTTTAATCATTCTAAAATCCTGCAGCTATTGGATACAAAATCCCCGGAAAATAAAACAAAAAATGAAGTTGATAAATTTGATGGTGAAAAAAATATCTGGATTTGCGGTAAGTGCAACACATCAAATGCTTTAGAACTTGATTTTTGCAAGAAATGCAAGAAGGAATTTAATCCACCACTGTAAGTTTTAAATTACAATGATATTTCTCAGAGTTGGGCGGCCATAAAGAACCGCCATCTGCGACACGTTTGTACGCTTTTTTTAAAGTTACCTATGGCACAAAAACCAGCCCCGGAAAGTGATTGTCGCGGTTTGACCGGGGCGATATGTGGGCAAACGCATTTTGTAAAGTTGAATGCGTGGTTGTTACATTTAGACTTACTACGGCGACAATCTTCCCTGTGAGTTTACCACCCACTGTATATTGCCGGGCTGCTGCGGCGTTACCGTAAACCTTGTGTGGTTTGCCGGAGTTCCGCCGGTTACATTCCCGCTTAATACCTGTCTGTCTGGAGGTGGATATGCATTAGGTGTTATTCTGGCTACTTGACCACCGGCTGTAAAGTCATTGGTTATATTAATCATGCGGCCGGCTGCAAGGAATACATCATTATTGTTATTCGCGTTATTTACAGTTATTCTTGCTTCACCGCCCATGTGAAAGAATTCGATTGCTCCGTTTGCTACATGCACTCCGCCGCCAGTGACGGATGCAGTGTTTCCTCCTAATGTGCCGCCTGTCATGTTAAAGGTTCCGTTGCCTACATGCACTCCGCCGCCAGTACCGCCAGTATCGCCAATAGATGTTGCAGTGTTTTCTTGTATAGTTCCGCCGCTCATGGTAAAGGTTCCGCCTATTATATGCACTCCGCCGCCACGTAGGGCTGTATTTGCTGCTGCTCCGGTTCCTCCTATTGTGCCGCCTGTCATGTTAAAGATTCCGTTTTCTACATGCACTCCACCGCCATTGCCGGATGCACTGTTTCCTTGTATAGTTCCACCGTTCATGTTAAAGGTTCCGTTTATTGATACAACCACTCCGCCGCCATTAGCGGGAGAACCGCTGTTGTTGTTGCCTGTTAGTGTTGCATTGGTATTTAAATTAAGAGTTCCTCCGCCCATTATACCTATAAGAGGGGCATTATTGCTGGTTCTTCCATTAAGTGTTATTGGCCCTGATGTTGCGCTTCCGATATTAAGCGTCACATTATTTCCTACAGTAAATAAGCTTCCGATTGAGCCAAGCGTTATTGTACGGGGCGGCCCAGCCGGACTTTCCAGGTTGATTGTTGTTGCGCTCGTTCTTGTTAATGGGATAGGAGCCTGATTTGAAATATCAGTAAGCAAAGTGATAGTCCCGGTACCGGCCTGTATGCTGTTTAACGCAGCTTGTAAAGTTGAATGATAGGTTGTTGTACCTGCTATTAACACACTTGCAACAGGGACAGGAAGCGTTGCTGTATGGCTTGCGTGTGGACCAGGTCCTTCAGCGTTAATTGCCCTGACCCAGAATGTATATGTTGTTCCGTTGGTCAATCCTGTGAAGGTGTGGGTAGTAGCAGTAACAGGATTTGGACTTATCCAATTCACACCATTATCTCTGGACACCTCATATCCAATAATTACGTCGCCGCCGTCATTTGCAGGCGCATCCCAACTAAGTGTAACTTGCGTGTTGCCAGGAGTTGCTGTAAAGTTCAGCGGGACATCGGGGACAGTGGCTATTGCATCAGGCGTAACAGCAAAGCGTACTGGAAAAGAGACGTTGATTCCATTCCCTCCGTGAACACGTACAGCACCTGTGTGCACCCCTTGGGGAAGGTTGTCATTGGGCTTAACGATCAGTGTATCATCCCTTACATCTCTTGCAATTGAGTTAATAGTAGAAACGCCAGATGAATTAAAAGGGCCGGTTATTGTAACCGCAAGAGGCCCTGTGGCATTTTCAGCGAAATTATAAATATGTACATTCAACTCTGGTATGTTGTTTGTTGAATACCCAGGAAGGCGACGAGAAAAATGATAAACCCCAGCCGAGTCTCGGGTAAATCCTCTTAAAACAACCCCATAATCATACCTTCGCATGTTTATTGGGATATTATTATTTTGCCCAACTACGACGTTTGTATTACCAGTCCCAAGAGCATAGTCGAAACCATTAATAGTAGCATATACATTAACAACCAGCAGTCCCAACGGGACATTCCGGCTTACTACTCTCCCGTCAAAAGGTGTTACAGTGATTGGTGATCCGCCAACATGATTGCCATTGTTCACCATATGAACAACATAGGAGACGTAGTTACTTAAAAAAGCATCTGTTGGTGTTGCCCCTGTCCAAAGTGACCTGTTTACAGTAGTGCCGGGTAAAGTGATGTTGACAGTTCCGGTTCCGCCTCTGTTTCCGGCTCCAGTTCCGCCTCCGTCACTACTTCCCATATCCTCAGAATAGGGGTTATCTCCCGGATTGGGGATAAAGCATGTTGAAAGCAGCATTATACCGAGTATAAGTATAAATGAAATTATTGTTTTTTTTGCTTTCATTTTTTTCTCCATTTTTTTTATAATTCAACGGATATTCCAAAGTAGTGGGGAAATCAAATGACCGTTTTTTTACACAGTTGTACCATTGATTATACAATGCCTTTACGCAGCATTACAAGATAATTTTTTTACAAACGTGAAAACGGTCTTACGGCACACGCCGAACCTTCGGGCAATAGAGCTTTTGCGTCCAGCAGCGACTGTATTTCCGCCTCATGTCCTGACAGTTTGAGCCGGCTGGACTTTCTCCCAGGGGGTCTGCCCAGAATAACACCTTCTGCACAAGCGCTTCTTTTGTCCTTTTGGAGATTAAGCTACGCTCTATTTCTGCGGATAATCCAAAGGCAAAAGCAAGAATTTTGTCTTGAATATTGTCTCCCAGGCGGTAATTATCTTAATGTTGAATTCATGGCATCAATACACCAAATTCTTCGGAAAAACGTGCAAAGTACACACCTTTTTTGTGACTTAATTTATTTGAATTGTCGTTATCATTATAACATGAATTAACAAAATAGGGGAAAATATAACGTTATTGAATATAAATAGTTGATGAATATTGCGAAACAGTTTTATCTGCTGTAAGCAACGTTATTCCTTCTGCTTTAGCTTGAGCAATTAAAATGCGATCAAATGGGTCTTTATGGAGGGGAGGCAAATCGGAAATCAATAGTGTGTGACGGCTCTGGTTATGGCAAGTTCAGTATAATCATTATCTAAAAGACCCCAATATAAAGCAATTGGGTCTATTTGAAAATCAGGGCGGTTTAATCCTTTTTTAATAATTACTTCCCAAATATTTGCAGAACTAAAAAACAATTCATTTTTTTCGTTTGTAAAATAAGGGATGGCGTTTTTTGGCAGAGTATCCGCAGCTGCCCATAAGAGAAGATGAGTATCAATAAGCAATTTCACATTATGCCTCAAATATTTTGGTTATTTCATTTTGTCCCATTTGGTCAAAATCTTCTGGTATTGTTAATTGATCCTTGAGAAACCCAATCCTTTTTTTTGCTGTTTTATGTGACACATAGGGAATGACTTTTACCATAGGTTTGTCGGCTTTTGCAATAATAAAAGCTTCTCCATTGGCGGCTTTTTCTACCAGCGCAGAAAAATGAGTTTTCGCAGTATGAATATTATATTGTTGCATAACTATCCCCTTGACTAAGCTTAGCCTGTAAGCTAAGTTTAGTCAAGGGAGATTGTATAAATCACAGATTTCACAAGAACTTTTTAGCTATACTTTGCTAAATCTTACTCGACCGCAAGTCTTTCTTTAAAAAAGCCCTTGTGTTCTGCCAGGTAGTTAAGAAAAAGAAATTGAAGCCCGCCAAAGAATTCTCTTTCAACCAAAGCTCCCTCTTTTGTAATGTATCTGTAATGCCAGGGTTCATACATATATCCGGTAATCTCTTCGAAATTATAAGGGTAGGAGAGGGAAAAGCCATATCTCCACCCATTTTCTTTTATCCATCTTCCTGCACGAGTATCTTTAAACTCAACTGCTATTGGAAAAAAATCCACTGCTGTTCCAAGCTGGTGTTGCGATGCTCCGGGTGGAGCAGAAAATCTTTCAGTTGCTTCTTGTCCATGGGTGCGTATGAAGTTATTATGAATATTTCTCTGATGCTCAAATGTCCTGAATGCAGAGGCTGCTGAAAGGAGTATCCCTTCGGAAGAAGCAGCTCTATGCATTTCCAGAAGAGCAGCAGCAGCATTTGCCCGTAATAGCAATCCTCTTCTGGCAACAGAAACGCCTTCTCTTTCAAGGTCAACCAGATCCGAAGGCCGGAAAGTTTCAGGAAGGAACCTTGTTTTATCTACGGGGAATAAAATAAAATTTTCATCTTGCCTGGAGATATTGATAAGCTTTTCGATATAGGAAAGAAAAACAGCTCTTTTTGCAAGGATATTTTCCGCAACATCAGCCGGAAGATTGCCAAGAGTTTCTGCAAATTCTTTTTCAGTAATTTTTATGTTTCCCTCAACGTATTTGTCCTCAGGATTAACACATGAAATTATTAATAAACATAAAAAAACAATGAGGAAGGGTATCAATGCCCTCTTTGTTGAGCTGCCTTGCAATAACATAGACTTCAAAATATTAACCCTATAATGTTTTCAAATGTTTCTACAGGATGAAATTTTATTCCCTTTTTTACATGAGCAGGAATTTCTTCCAAATCTTTTTCATTCTGTTTGGGTATTATAATATGTTTTATATTGTTTCGTCTTGCTGCAATTGTTTTTTCTTTTAGCCCGCCTATTGGGAGTACGCTACCAGTCAGGGAAAGCTCTCCGGTCATTGCGAAATTCTTTTTGGTTATTTTACCTCGTATAAGGGAGAGTAACGCTGTTGCCATTGTAATTCCGGCAGAAGGGCCATCCTTTGGAGTAGCGCCTTCCGGGATATGTATGTGGAAAATATTTTTTTCAAAAAAATCTTTTTCGACTCCGAATTTGGGAGCAATTGTCCTTATATAAGTATAAGCAATTGTTGCAGATTCTTTCATTACATCTCCCATCTGCCCAGTCATTTGAAACCCTTCTTTCCCTTCGCTATACACAGATTCTATCATCAGTGTATCTCCTCCAAAGTTTGTCCATGCCAGACCTATTGCCATACCAGGTTTTACTATCTTTTTTATCTCCTCTGGTTTGAATTGCGGAGGCCCAAGGTATTTTTCAATCTCTTTTCCTGAAATAGTAACAGGTGGTTTCTTGCCATCAAGAACAATCTGCTTTGCGATTTTTCTATGTATGCGGTCAAGAGCTTTTTCATAATTTCTGACCCCTGCTTCACGCGCATATTGGTCTGCGATTTTTGAAAGAGCATCCGGAGTATAAATAACATTTTTTTTATCAAGGCCGCTTGCTGCAAGCCCTTTTGGAATAAGATATCTTTTTGCAATTGAAATTTTTTCTTCTTTGATATAACCGGAAAGCCTTATTATTTCCATTCTGTCCCGCAATGGGCCCGGGATTGTATCAAGGATATTTGCTGTTGTAATAAAAAGAACATTGGAAATATCAAAAGGGATATCAAGATAGTGATCCCTGAATGCGCAATTTTGTTCAGGGTCAAGAACTTCAAGAAGAGCAGAAGAAGGATCTCCCTGAAATGAAACTCCAAGTTTATCGATTTCATCTATCATAAATACAGGGTTTTTACTTTTTACGATTTTAAGTCCCTGTATGATTTTGCCTGGCATGGCGCCTATATATGTTCTTCTGTGCCCTTTGATTTCTGCCTCGTCCCTCATGCCGCCTACAGAAAATCTGAAAAACTCTTTTCCCATTGCTTTTGCAATAGATTTTCCTATTGAAGTTTTTCCTACTCCCGGAGGCCCTACAAGACAAATTATGGAACCTTTTGTATCTTTTTTAAGTTTTCTTACAGAAAGATATTCGATAATTCTTTCTTTTACATCTTCAAGACCATAGTGGTCTTTATCGAGAATAGTTTTTGCTTTTGGCAGATTAAGGTCTTCGGGTTGGGGATCATTCCACGGAAGTGAAACTATTGTGTCAATGTAGTTGCGGGTAACTCCGAACTCAGCAGATATTGGTTCCATAAGAGAGAACTTTTCAAGCTCCTGTTCAATTTGCTCTTTAGCTTCTCCTTTCAGATTAAGTTTTTCAATTGCTTCCTTAAATCTTAAATATTCGCTGCTTTTGGAATCTGTAGGCATTCCAAGTTCTTTTTTTATTGCTTTAAGCTCTTCTTTCAGAAAATATTCTCTCTGGTTTTTTTCTATTTTTTCGTTTATTTGTTTTTGTATTTTTTTCTGTATTCTAAGCAGTTCCTGTTCTTTTTTTATAAAGATAAAAACCTGCTCAATTCTCTTTTTTACATTAAGTGTTTCAAGTATTTTCTGCTGCTCCAATCTCTCAATGTTAATTATTGATGCGACAAAGTCTGCGATCTTTCCCGGATTATCAATGTTGACCATATTAAGCCGCATTTCTTCGGAAAAAAGGGGGTTATTTTCTGATAATATTTTCATTTCAGAAATAATTGAACGGGTAAGCGCTTTTACCTCATTCCCTTTTTCAGCTTCATCATCAAGAAATTCAACACTGGCAGATAGCGGCGGATGCTCTGAAATATATTGCTTTATCCTAAACCTTTTTATTGTGGAGATAAAAATATTCATTCCTCCGTCTGGCAGGTTTATTTTCTTTATTATTTTTGCTGCAGTACCTATTGGGTATAGATCGCTTGACGTAATTTCTGCTGATGCTTCATCATCCCTAAGAAGAATAAGGCCAAGCATACTGTCTTTCTTTAGGGATTGTTCTACAACTTCTATATCTTCTTTTGAAATTATCATAAGAGGGGTAAAAATACCTGGAAAAATTGGTTTTCCAGAAAGAGGAATTATAAATAATTTGTCTGACAAAAGCTGTCCCGCAGGAATTACTTCCTTCTGCATCTTTATATCTCCTGAAAAGGCATTAATATTAACTTAAAACTAATTGTTATATATACTAAGGTCAAGGAAAAAAGTTTGCTAAAGGGAAAAAGTCATTGAAATGAAAAGAAATCTAAAAATGGAAGGAATTGTAATCCGTAACTACAGAATACAGGATTATCATAAAGGTACAGTTATTATTTCTCCGGATATAGGTATTTTTCATGCAATTGCGTATGGAGGGTATAAAGGGAAGAGCAAACTTGGGCCATCTGTTCAACCCTTGTGCAAAGGTAAATTTGATATTTATCAGGACCCTGTAAAAAAAAGCAATAAAATATTGGAATACGAACCGCATGCTATTTATGAAAATATAAAAAGTGATTTAAAAAAATATTTCACAGCATTAACCTGGCTTGAAATAAGTGTAAAATCTCATGGAGGAGGCGAGAGTAGAAGTGATTTCTATTATTTGCTTTCAACATCTCTTGATATTCTTGAGCGAATACCAGAAGCATTGGCAGATCGCCTTACTGTTCAATTTCTTTTGCGCACAGCTGTTCTCCTGGGGGGAAATCTAAATCCATCTGAATGTGGCTTGTGCAACAGGAAAATCAGTATTGAAGAACCAACATATTACAGCAAAGCAGACAGTTGTTTTACCTGCAACAGGTGTTTTAACCTGAATTCTGCTCAAATAGCAGGTGGTTTAAAAAAATATCTTGAATATTCCCTTAAAAATAGCCTTGAAACTTCATTAAACGCAGGAATTGAGAATAATTTATTGAAGTATTTCAAATCTTTGTTGTATAGTATTATACAAGAATATCTTGAAGAAAATCTCTTAACATTACAGACAGGGAAGGATTGTCTTGATAGTAACTTTGGGTAAAAATTTTTGATGAAATTTAACAAAAAACAGATTGATATAGACTTGGTTAAAGAAATATCTGCACGGTATAAGGTAAGCCTATTGCTTGCTTCAATACTTGTCAGAAGAAATATTGTAAATCCCGAAGATGTTATGTTTATCCTTGAAAATGACATGAAGTATGTGCACAACCCATTTCTTTTCCATGAAATGGAAGATGTTGTAGACAGAATACATTGTGCAGCAGATGAAGGGGAAAAAGTAGTAGTATTTGGCGACAGAGACACAGATGGGATAACATCAACAGTTCTTCTTGTAAATAAGTTAAAAGAAATGGGTATTGATGTTAGCTGGTTTCTTCCTGCAGGCAATGACCCATACGGATTTTCAGAAAAAAAAGTTGAAGATTTTGCTAAACAAAATGGCTCTCTTATTATTACTGTAGATTGCGGTATTTCAAATACAAGAGAAATTGCCTATGCATCAACTCTTGGCATAGATACAATAATAATTGATCACCATACACCTGGAGAAATCCTTCCCGAAGCCTTTGCAATAATAAATCCCAAAATGGAAGATTGCGGATACCCTTTTCGCCATCTTGCAGCCTGCGGTGTTGTTTCAAAAGTTATCTGGGCTCTGGCATTTTCAGAAACAGAGTTATACAAAAAAGAGATTTGCCTTTTAAATATAGTGCCTGGAAATGGGGGGACATATATAGTAGAAGCGCAAAAATTATTTAATCTTGTAAAAGTGGATGACCCTGTAAGAGAAACATTTGTGCCAGGAGTTATAAGCGATCTCAATCAAACTTCTATTATAAAATATATATCTAATTCCATTATTGTAGTTTATTCAGCCAAGCAGCAAAAGTATTTTTTTTCAGAAATATTTGGGAAAAATGTAGATCTTAGTGTTGTTGATATTGCTTCAGAAAGCGACCAACTTTTTCCAAGACTTAAAGGCTTAAGCCTTTTAAAGATGAGGGAAATAAGCAGGGATGCCAAATATTGCGATAACCCTATAACCGAGTTGGATGTGCTTTGCAATCTTTTTACAGCAGTTATTATCAAAAAAAATCATTTGCTCAATGAAAAATTTGAAAATATGACAGATTTCGTTACAATCAGTTCAATTGCAGACATGATGCCTTTAATAAATGAAAACAGGATAATAGTCAAACATGGGATAAATAATATCCAGAAAACCTCAAATAAAGGGCTCCATGAACTTCTTTTTAAGCAAAAACTTCTTGATAAACCAGTTTCAACCTCAGATATAGCCTGGAATATAACCCCATTGATTAATGCAACAGGCAGGCTTGGGGTTCCTGAAAAAGCTGCTCAACTTTTTTTTTCCAGTGATACCGAAGAAGTAAGAGTTCTTGCAAATGAAATAATATCAATAAATAAAGAAAGAAAAAAACTTGGGAGCTCCCAGTGGGAAACTCTTTTTAGCTCTGCGAAAAAAAGCTTTGAAGAGTTAAATAATTCTCTTGTGCTTACAGGTGGTAAGCAGGTAAACAGGGGAATTACAGGGATACTATCAACAAGGTTTGCGTCATATTTTAATGTACCTGCTGTGGTTTATACAGTTCTTGATGACAGAGTTGTGGGCTCGATAAGGGGAATTGGAAATTATCCAATAATAGAGATGCTAAATATGAATAGCGATCTTTTTCTGGATTTTGGCGGTCATGATTACGCAGGGGGCTTTTCTCTTGAAGTAAGCAATCTGGAAAAAATGAAAAGCCGCTTTTTGGAATATGTTAAAAGTAATATAATAAAAACAGATGAAGAAAAAATTATTGAAATAGATGCAGAGCTTCCTGAAGGATATTTGAATCAGGATGTTATTGATGCTGCTGATGTTTTTAAGCCTTTTGGAGAAGGTAATCCAGACCTTGTTTTTCTCGCAAGGGCATTAAAAATCAAAACTATTGAAATTATTGGCAATAAGTCTCCAGGTCATGTTAAACTTGTTCTTGAATCCAAAGGCACTCCCTGGCCTGCGATTTTTTGGAATGCTGCTGCCAGAGTAGGAAAGGATATTTCTACTGAAAGCAGGGTAGATGTTCTTTTTAAAATAAAAAATAATTTTATTGCAAATAGCGCTATTCCACAGTTGGATATAGTTGATATGGAACAGGTAAAATGAAAACTTGGTTATATTTTTGGTTATCTAATAATAAAATATTTTTATACAAAGCGCCATTTATTGCTGCAGCTTTATTTTTTATTCTCTTGTTATCTATTTCTTCTTCTGCCAAATCAGCTGTTGCTATTGAGTCAGCAGAGGTTAGCTCTGAATACACTTCTGTGGGTATTTCAGTTGATGCTGATGATGCTGAAATCGACGCAGAAGTTGGCGTTGAAGTTAATGCAGAGGTCAGCCCTGAAGTTATAATAGAGCACGAATCAGAGACTTTTCCCGGAGGTTTGCTTAGAGTCTTTGTATTTGCCAGGGAAAAAATTGAAAACTTGCATGTTTTGTTTAAAAGAGAAAATGGGGAACAAATCGCAAGATTTAATGGATTTAGGTATGATTTGAGTCAAATAGATGCACTTGCAGGAGATTTTTCAGATATTGATTGCATGGTCGCCATTATAGGGACAGGTTCTACCATAAGACCTGGGGAATACAGAGTTTATGTTTTTATAAATAACGAAGAAATTTACAGAAAACAATTTCCTGTATCTATTGTAAGAAGGGAATTTTTAACTGCTACAATACCCCTTAACCAAAATCTTTCTGATTTAAGAACTGATACTTCTGAGAGAAGAGAAAGAGAATCACATGAGCTCTCTGGAATTTTAACAAGATTCAATCGGGAGAATGTTTTTTCAAGCGAAGTAGTCAGAAAACCTATAAATGTGGAACCTTTTTTTATAACTGCCAGATTTGGGGATGTAAGAAGATTTGTATATGCAGATGGGGAAACAGCAACTTCTATTCATCATGGAATTGATTATGCCGCTGCCACAGGCTCACATATTTATTCCTGCGCTGCTGGAAAAGTTGTTTTTGCTGGGGACCGCCTTATTACAGGTTATACTATAGTAATAGAACATCTGCCCGGCTTATATTCACTATATTATCATCTTGATAAAATATATGTGGAAAAGGATAAAATTGTACCAAAAGGGGAAAAAATAGGCCGTTTAGGAAGCACAGGGCTTTCAACAGGCCCGCATCTTCATTGGGAGATAAGAAATCAAAGATTTACTGTTGATCCGGATTACCTTATGACAAATCCAATGATTGACAAAGATAGAATAATAAGTATCATTAATAATAATTTTACGGATAATGAAGCCCGAGGGAGGTGATTTTTATCGCTTTTGTACGAGTAGATGAGACTGAGCCATTGGAAAAAGCTCTCAAAAGATTTAAAAGAATGGTTGAAAAAGAAGGTATAATAAGAGAATGGAAAAAAAGAGAATTTTTTGAAAAACCTTCGACTATAAATAATAGAAAAAAGAAAACTATTATAAGGAAACAACAAAAAAAACTTAGAAAAATACAAAATACCAAAGGTGGTATGTAATAAAATAGGGGCTTTATAGCCCCTATTCTTGTTAAGGAAATCTATATTATAAGGAGTTTTGAGATGTTAAGGAATTTGTCTATTATCTTATTAATTACTTTAACATTGCTTGTTCTAAGTTGTACTTCAAAACAGGATAAAGCAGCTGCAAATTTAACTGTAGGAACAGAATTACGTGAAAATATTCCGGTTTTCTTTTTAACACCTCCAGTATCTGATCAAAAAATATATGGTGTTGGAAGTGCAAATGAAAGATATTTAAGTTTATCCAGAACACTGGCTCTTGCAAGGGCGCGGGATGATGTTGCTAGACAGGTAGACCTTCAAGTAAGAAATGCCATTACTGATTATATACAAGTTGCAGGCACTGATGATGTACAAGTAATAAGATTCGTTGAAACAATATCCAGGCAAGTAGCTGATGTAAGCCTTCGTGGGGCAATACCTACAGAAGTGTTTCGTGCAGAAGATGGAACAATTTATGCGCTTGTAGAATACGATATTAACAATGTTACCAGAGAAGCACAAAATGTTTTTAGGAGAAGCGAGGAAGCTGCTTTTGCGGAATTTAAGGCTGCTCAGGCTCTTGAAAGGCTTAATTTTGAACTTAGAAATAATCCTACAAGATCAGAACCAAACTCGATACGACCTAGTTTAACGCATTAAAATAACAGGGGTCTAGTCTATATTATCTTGACAAATAATTATAGATAGACAGCTGAAAAGAATAAAGCCTAGCCACAAATCTGCCGATCTTATAGAGCCGGGAACTAAAAATTGAACTTGTCTGTAATGCAACACATTACTAAGCAGGCTCTACTTATGGTGTCTACCTTAATATGTCATATATGCGTTGCTAACTGCTTTTTGAGGAGATTTTAATGTTCAAAAGGAAAATGTTTTTTTCTGTAATTATAATTGCTGTTGTCTTTTTTATTATAGGGTGTGAGACAACATCAGCTAACAGATTGGGGGAAGATGCTCCTGAATGGGTTAGAAGCAGTTTAGTTGATAGTGATTATTTTATTGGCATAGGTTTTTCCAACACTGGCAATGAAGCAAATGATATAAATAATGCAAGAATAGAAGCTTTTTCCGGGCTTATATTAACAATATTTGAAAGTATAAAAAGGTCCCAACAACATCTTCTTCCGGCAAATGCTGAGAAAAAATTTTTTTATTCCGCAGAAGCGCATATAATTCAAGCTTTGACAAGAAACCATGAAGATATAAAAAGTGGTTCTTATAACCCTGAAGGCAGGGGATATTGGTTTCATTATAAAATAGCAAAAACAGATTGGGCGAGAATCCAGGAAGAAGAGCAGCAGGAAATTGCTGAATTTCTGATCGAAGTTCTTTCTCCAAGACTTTTCTCAAGAGAAGTTACCAGTGTTGAAATATTGACATTTCTTGTAAATGGCTGGAAATTTATTGCAGATTCACCGTATCCTATGCTAATTCAAGATCCTTTAGCTGGCAACGAAAGACTTTTTATTGATACAATCGAAAATAATATTCAAAATGTTTTATCAAACCTTGTAATAAATATAGAAACTAATAATATTATAACAGAGCCTGGTCAATCTGAAAATTTTATAGTTTCAATTTTGAATAGAGATGGAAGAATTCCAGGCGAGCTCCAACTTGATGTTTTTAATAGAGCGAATGAAAGAAAGGTCACAGAAGTTACTACTAATAGAAATGGAAGATATTCCGGCAATGTTGAATTCAGAAACCTTTCGGTTGGCAGGCAGCAGTTATATGCTAAAATTTCAATACCAGATGTTTTAGAACATATAAGCATTCTTCCTGTATTATTAAGAAATGAGATAAATATTCCAGCAAAAGATTTTACTGTTACTGTCAATGAAGCAAGAGTTGTATTAAAACTGGCTATTAATGGCGAGGCAGATATTGAAAATTTTAGAGGGCGGACACGTACTTTATTTTCAAGAGAAGAGCTTCCAATAAGGTTTTCTCCTGGCAGTAGGGAAGAAAAATATACAATTATTTTTACGATCAATTTTATGAATCAACCCAGAACTTCACATAACCTTTTTATTACAAATGCAAATGCAACAGTTGAGTTATTTAGAGAGGGGAACAGGATATTTTCTTATATGAGTCAGGAATATAGGGAAGTGGGAGTTGATATGAATCAGGCGCAGGAAAGAGTTGCAATAAGAATGTTTAATGATATAAATAGAGATGAACTGCTCTTTAGAGAATTGCGCAGAGCAATATATGGCGGATCTATTTTTTAATGAATTTAATTTATATAATTAGGTCATTATGAATAATCAACAGATAAAAGAAAAACTGCAAAGCCTTGCAGATGTTCCTGATTTCACGGTTGTCCTTTCCGGAAAAAAAAGCAAAAAAGTTGATGGGCTTTATAAGCCTGATTTGCGGGAAATCATCATCCACAATAAAAATATGAGAAATGATGATGATACAATGTACACAGCCATACATGAATTTGCCCACCATATTCAATGCACTACTTCAGGAATTCCTGTTTCCGGAAAACATCATACAAGAATTTTTTGGGCTATTTTTCATAATTTGCTTAAAAAAGCTGAAGAAAAAAAAATCTATAATAATGCGTTTAAAAAAGATGAAAGCTTTATCAAGCTTACCAAAACAATAAGGGAAAACTATATTGTTAAAAATGGCAAGCTTATGAAAGAGCTTGGGGGGCTTCTTGCAAAGGCAAAAAACTTTTGCTATGAACAACATTTAAATTTTGATGATTATGCAGACAGGGAATTGGGGATCCATAGAAATATTGCTGCTGCTTTAATAAATATTCATAGCCTGGATATTTCTCCTGAAATTGGTTTTGAAAATATGAAGACAGTTGTTTCCATAAGGACGCCGGAAAAACGTGTTCAAGCTGAACAATCATTTATTGAAAAAGAGAGTTCAGATGTTGTCAAGGAATCTATTATTAAAGGCAAAGATCTTGATGATAATTCAGAAGATTCTGTAAAAAAACTTCTTATAGAAAAAAATAAGATAATCAAGACTATTGATACACTTGAAAAAAAACTTGCCAATATAAACTCAAAGATTAATAAACTTGATGGAAAAGCTGGTGTAATACAATAAAATTGAAAGAAAATAATAATAAAAAACCATATTTATATTGACATCAAAAAAACAATATGGTAGTGTCCTTTTAGAAAGGGCGATTAGCTCAGCTGGGAGAGCGCCTGCCTTACAAGCAGGATGTCGGCGGTTCAATCCCGTCATCGCCCATCGTAAGTCGTTACACCGTAACGACTTATTTTTTTCCCTTCAATATGTGATGGCAGGTTCCAAACAGTCTATTTTAAAGAATATATTAATTTTACGTTTCTATTTGCGTTGTCTACCGTATATAATACGAGATTATTCCTTTCCATACCCCATGCGGTTGTCCTTTGGAGTAAGTGAAAATAATCATCTTCTTGTATTGGTACATCTATATCTGTTAAAAGAGCCATTCTTGTTGAAATCAATTGTGAAAATGATATTTTATTTCCATCCAGGCTCATTATCTGTCCTGAATAATTATTTGGAGCAGCTCTGCCAGATACAATGTTATTATTAAAAATAAGAGTAAACATATTTTCAAAGTACATTGCATTTATTCGTTCTCTATCAAGTTCCATTGTGTTGCCAGGCATTTCTACTCTAATAAGCTGCCATGTTTTTCCTTGCACTGTATTAAAATCAGCTTTATTCCTGGGGCCATTGCACAAAGAAGCGCATGATATTAATAAAATAACTATTACAGCAATAGCTGTTAAAAACAAACTTTTGGTTTTCATATTAAATACTCCTTCTGCTAAATATATATTGAAATTATATCTTTCATTTAAATAAAAGTCATTTGTTGTTATAGCTTTTTGATTAAATTTTTAAATTAAAATGAATATACAAAGCTCTTGACAATAGTTCTAAATTGGAATGAATTTACTCCATCAGCTATCAAAAAGGCTAAATAAGTTGGGAGCTGCATTAGAGAGGTAGTATGAACATTATTTTTATAATCGTGATGCTTGGCTTTTTTTCTTTTTTGATATGGTATACAGCATATCGACTAAGTGTGCATTTCAAATTTATCTCTTTTTGGACATTGCAAGTGATTACTGCAACTGGTGTAATTGGCTTTTTCCTTACTTCTGCAGTAATATCAATGAAGTTTTCAAATTTGTTTCTCGCCACTTTTAACATTATAGCTGGGTATTTATTTTTATTTTTATTTTATTTGTTTTTTTTATTGGTCATACTGCATATCATCAGGCGTATATGGAAGCCTTCGTTAATATGGAGTGGAGTAGCTGCATTAGCTGTTGCTTTTATTGTAGTTTTTATTGGGGCCATTATTGCCTTATCATTTACTGTTACTGAAACTGAAATCAAGATAAAGGGTCTTGAAAGAGAGCTAACGATTATGCATATTTCGGATGTGCATATTGGACACCATCGGGGGCGAAATTTTTTGACAAAGATCGTTGAAGCAACAAATAAACGGAATCCGGATCTGGTAGTTATTACCGGAGATTTGGTAGATGCTGAACCAACACTGCGGCCTGGCGCTCTGGAACCACTTTCCAAAATCAAAGCTCCAGTCTACTTTGTAGAAGGGAATCATGAGAAATATTTGGGAGCAGAGCGTCTATTAAGCCTGATCGGGTATCAGAATGTTTATATCCTGCGCAATGAAATTATTGAAACTCACGGCATACAGTTGATTGGTCTTAATTACATGAGAGCAAACAACGAAAGATTTGATATGAGTATGGCAGATGACAGTGTCACTGTAAAATCAGTATTAACAGAACTTCCCATCAGGAGCGATATTCCCTCCATACTAATAAGCCACAGTCCGGGTGGATTTAGATATGTTGTTGCAGCAGGTGTTGATCTTATGTTAGCTGGTCATACTCACGGTGGGCAATTTTACCCAATGCCATTTTTTAGAAGCTTAAATTTCCCAATGAGAGGGTTATATCAATATAATAATACTCAGGTGTTTATCTCGAGCGGGGCTGGCACTTCTTTTATGATACGCGTGAGATTAGGTTCTGTTAATGAAATTAACTTCTTGAGACTTGTACCTGATAACTTATAATAATCTACAAAATGCAAAGGGTGGCTAAAAAATTTTATTAAAAATAGCCTGAAAAACTCCTTTTAATAAGCATTGACGAATTGGAAAAATATTGAGATATTTTAAGTATATTATTTTAAGGAGCTTAAATTGGCTGAAAGATCAGATTTTTTATCAACTGATAGGGTGATTCAGGAAAGAAACCTTTTAAAAAATGTATATATGTGGATGACAGGAGGGCTTGCTTTAACTGCTGTTGTTTCTTTGTGGATGGTTTCTGATCCACAAAGGGTCATTAATCTTTTTCAGTCCGGCATGATATGGGCTATATTTATAGGAAAATTAGCACTTGTGTTTTTCCTTTCCGCTAAAATAATGAGTATGAGTCCCAGAACTGCTGTTTTATCTTTCACAGTATATTCCGCGCTTACTGGAGTAACTTTATCAAGCATATTTCTTGCATATACAATGGTAAGCATTGTTTCTACTTTATTTATAACTGCTGGTACTTTTGCTGCAATGAGCATTTATGCAATGACAACAAAAAGAGATCTATCGGGAATGGGTAGTTATCTGTTTATGGGGTTATTGGGTCTTATTATAGCTTCTATTGTTAACTTATTTTTGAAGAGCCCTGGTTTATACTGGCTGGTATCTTATGCAGGAGTTCTTATTTTTTGTGGTCTTACTGCTTATGATACTCAGAATATACTGAAAATGAGCAGGGAATATTCAAGCTCTATTGCAGATGAAGATTATATAAGGTTTTCCATAATTGGAGCATTAAAACTTTACCTTGATTTTATAAATATGTTTATTTTCCTCCTTAGAATTTTTGGAAGAAGAGACTAACATCAGTTTTTGTCAATGAGGATAACAGGGGGCATTTACTGCAACAGAAGAATCAAATGCCCAAAAGGGGTTATCCGTCCTGCAATGGACAGGATGAGGGAATCCATGTTCTCAATAATGGGTAACCTCTATGGGCTCTCTTTTCTTGATTTATTTAGCGGCTCTGGAATTGTGGGTATAGAAGCAGCCTCAAGAGGTGCATCATCTGTTACTTTTGTTGAAATGGATAAAGTAAAAAAAGCTGTTTTGTATGATAATGTCAAAATTGCAGAAAATTGTAAAACAGAAGTTTTTATCATGTCTGCTGAAAGGTTTGTTTCATTAACAAAAAATAAATTCGATATAATTTTTCTTGACCCTCCGTTCCCTTTTAAGAAAAAACAAGAACTCATTGAGCTTGTATCAAAGAAAAAAATTTTAACCCCTGCCGGGCGTGTTATAATCCATCATCCTATGGAAGAAACATGGGGGGATAAAATCGATACTCTTGTGCTTGAAGATAAAAGAAAATACGGAAGGTCGATTCTGCTTTTTTATATTAATACTCTGCAGCAAATAAATCAATGCGATTAACCACATGACCCCATGCAGATTATTGATATCCATTATTAAGAAGGTGGTTAACAATTATATTGTCTGATTCCGGAAACTTAAATTTTGAAAGATCATCCTCATGCACCCAACTATATTCTGTGTGTTCGGTGAGTTCTATTTTTTCGGATAAAATATCTATTTTAAATGCTATAAGGTTATATGTGTTTTCCTTATTGGTAAAAACACCTGAACAAAGTCTATTATTAACTCTTATATCAACATTGAACTCTTCCAGAAACTCTCTTACAAGGCTTTCTTCAGGTAATTCACCTTTTTCAGCTTTTCCACCAGGGAATTCCCATAAATTACCTAAAGATTTCCCTGGCTTTCTTTTTGCAATAAAATATTTATCATTGCATTTAGCAACCCCTGCCGTGGATACAGAGTAAGCCATAATAAGCTCTAAAGAAATAAAACACGAGGAAATAGGAAATGCAAAAATGCGATTATGATACAAGCAATTCCTATAAGAGTTTTATAGTTTTCTATAAACATATCAATTGTTGCAAGAGTTCCATCCAGGATCCCTTTTTTCTCAATCAAATGTTTGCATAAGAAGTAAAGCGCTAATGTAATACTTGCTATAGCAGGAAGTAAGTCACCAATTATAGGGATATCACCATGAAAAACACTTATAATTTTAAAAATTCCGGCAATTCCTGCAATTATTGCAAAAATTAGTGTATATGCTTCTGATTTTAAAATCTTATCGCGAACGTCAAAGGATGCAAATCTTTTACTAAGAACATCTCCTGCTAATAAGAATCCACCCAGTAAATTAACTAAAATAGATAAAACATAAAATTGAACCATAGTTATGCCCTTCCTTTATCTAATAATATCTGAATCTTCTTTAGACGTCAAATATTATTTTTCATTCTATCTTTGAATTAAGGTTTATAATTTGATTACCATACGTAATATCTGCGTATAATATCGAATTTTTCTGAATTTCATAATTGGTTACAGGTATTGCAGCTCTTAAAATAAGCCTTTCAGCAGGGCTTTCAGGCATAAAATTAAAAAAATTTGTATAAAAATTTGCATTATCAGATAAAGTAATTGTTACTTCAACAGGTAGTGGCGTATCTGATACTATTGCTGAATCCTGCTTTTTTTCGATTATAAGGCTAACAAGTATATTATTATCAAAAATATACCCATTCAAAAGAAAATTAAAATTTGAATCAACACCGGGATTTAAATCTGTGCTGACTGTACCTCTGGTTAAAAAAGTGAATACCAGAAATAAGATACATACAAGAATAATATTTGCAGCAATTATAAGAAGAGATTTATTATTAAAAAAACCCTTTGGTCTTGATTTATCTTTTATAACATTCGGGGGCATCATTGCAAGTCTTTCTTCTCTGTTATAATGAAGTTCGTATGGTTCTTTTTCAAAGTATTTTGCCATTGCAGTCCTCTTTAACATTTTTAATTATTAATGGAATATATTCAAGAACCTCTTCGGAAGTAAAAAACCCTTTATTTTTATAACATTTTTTTCCAGCTTTGGCGTGGATCACAACACCGCTTATTGCTGCTTCAAACGGGGCAACTCCGTAAGCTAAAAGACCGCCTATTATCCCTGCAAGAATATCTCCGCTGCCTGCTGTTGCAAGCGCAGGATTCATACTGTCAAAAATTGCTATATTGCCTTTATTATTGCATATCCATGGAACATGAGATTTTAATACAGTGATAACGCCTGTTTTTTCTGAAAACTGTTTTATAAATGGCGCTGGATTGTCCATGATTTCTTCTGTGCCAACTTTTATCAGCCTTGCAAATTCTCCGGGATGCGGAGTTATAATACAGTTTTTATTATTAAATGGCATATTAATTTTTCTTTTTTCAATAATTGCTGAAAGCAGTGTCAATGCATCAGCATCCAGGACAACAGGCTTGTTTGTAGCTTCAAGCAAGTATTCAAGAAAATCCTCTTTTTCTTTTTCAAAACCCCATCCAGGACCAAGAATAAAAGAATCGCTGTTATCTATATTGTTTTTTGCTGATGATAACAAAAATGTATCAACCATTACTGAAATTAAAGAACTTGCAAGAGAGGGATAAATATCAGCATCTGTAAAAAGAGTAACGATTCCTGCAAGGCTTTTTAATGCTGCTTTTGAACATAAAACCGCAGCTCCGCTTTTTCCTTTGCTGCCAGCAAAGACAGAAACATGGCCGCGTGAATTTTTATAACACCATGCTGAAGGTGATTTAATATAGCGGTTAATAATATTTTTATCGATTAGAGTAATATTGGAATTTACAGAATCAAGTTGTGAAGAAGGAAATGCTGCGTTTACTAAAGCTATATTCCCACAATGTTTTCTGGCAGAAGGGTAGTAAAGGGAAATTTTTGGAAGCCCAATTGTTATGGTCAGATCTGCGTTTACAGAAGGATAACTGCTTTTGTAATCATCTCCAATTCCACTTGGAACATCCAGAGAACAGACAAAAGAAGATGATTCATTTATGTGGGTGCAAATTTCAGCCTCAATCCCCTTGAAGCTCCCTTTTATCCCAGTTCCGGATATCCCGTCAATAATCATATTGCTGTTTTTGATTTGATAAAAAGATTCTTCTTTATCCAATTCAAAATTTAAAATTTTTATTCCCAAATTTTTGCATAATTTAAAATTGATTGCTGCTGCTGTTCCCTCGCGCAGAGTATCCTGTCCAATCTGGATAATTGTTGTATCATATCCCTCTATAAAATGATGTCTTGCCATTGCAAAAGCATCTCCGCCGTTATTCCCTTTTCCGCAAATAAACAATATTTTGTCAAAATCATATAATGGAAAAATATTTTTTTTAAGATAGTTGTAGCAATTGATAGCAGCATTTTCCATCAGCAGCAATGCTGGATATTCAAACTCTTTTTGTGTTTTACTGTCGATAACCTGCATTTCTTCTGAATTAACGATTTTCATTATCTGCCACGACGAAGAATGGAATTTGCTCTCCACCATACAATATTTGCCTCGCTGTCCCCAGCCAGTAGCGCTGTAATTATTCCTTCGTTACTTACATCAATATCTATATGGTGATAATTTTCAAAATCTATATTTATTCTTGATTGGCCAACAGCCCTTCCATCGGTGTCAAGAATAAGTATTTGCAATGTTCTGTCATTTATTTTTGAAGAAAGAAAAAGATATCTGTTATTAACAATATCCATAAAATCATATAAAACCCTCATTGGTTTTTGCATGAAGTTGCTCTGGCCTAATGGGGAAGTGTACACTTCGGGAATCTCTATCATATTTATGTAAGTTCCTGCCTGAAGATCAAGAACATTAATGAATGATTTATAAAAATCAAAATCTGACTGCATTCCTGTTATAGGGTCGATTTTTCTTTCATAATATTGGGTTTTTATATAAAGCAAGTAACCAATAGAAGAGGGTTTTATTGTTTCTATAGAATAAAAAAAATTCAAATCTCCTACTGGAAAAGGGATTGAATCTTCATCCAACTCTACCCTGTATTTTAGATTACCTTCTGCTGAAAACCAGAATACTATCTTTTTAGCTTCTGTAATTGTAACTACAATAATATCGTTATTGTTATTTGTCTCTATGCTTTTGATGAATGGAAAGGGTTTTCCGCCTACTCCATCCTGTCCAAGAGAGTTGATAAAATTGGCATTATTATCGAATTTATATATGATATGTGACAACACTATATTGTTTACTTCATCAAATTCATGCCTTTCTCTTGGCAGTAAATCGCTAACATAAATATGCTGTCGTCTGTCTACTCTGATCGTTCCAATATTGTTAAAAGGGAAAAAAACAGCTCTGCGGTTAACAACCTCAAGAGGGTCGTTTTCTTCAAAAAGAACTGGTGTACTGTTCTCGTCTCTTCTGCCAATTAGTGCAATAAGGTCTCCAAAGGAGGTGAATTTCATAACTTTTCGCAAGTTGCTGTTCAGGACATAAATAATGCCATCTACCATTCTGACATGAGCAGGATTGATAGAAAATGTATGCCTGTTAAAGGATATATCGATTTGATCATCCATATTTCCATATCTAATGTTGAATAGAGTTTCTCTTTTAAGCTGCGATGTATCGCTGTCCCTGCATGAAAATATAAATAAAGATAAAAAAATAAATAACAAAAGAACTTTTTTCATTATATGAAGATGATACTATTCGTAATATTTAATGTCAATCTTTTGGGGACACGCTTCTTATTGTTGAAATATGTGTAAAACTCAGGCTATTTTTTAAAAAAAATAGTGAAAAATATTTAATAAACTTGTTTTTTTTGTTATATTATTTTTTTACAAAGTGTATTCCGAAGATTTATGAACAAATTTACCTTTGTTTATGGGTTTATCTGGAACAATAGAAAATATTCACAGAAACAGGAGTAGATCTGTTAAATGATAGATAAAATAATAGAATTCTTTCTCGGTTCTAAACACGAAAAAGATTTACAACAAATTATCCCGATTCTTCATAAAGTAAATGAAAAAGAAAAATGGGCTGTAAGCTTGACCAATAGTGAGCTTAAAGAACAAACAGCTATTTTTAAAAATAAACTTAAAGAAGGGTATACGCTTAATGATATATTGCCTGACGCGTTTGCTGTTGTAAGAGAAGCAGCAAAGAGGGGTTTGGGCGAGCGGCCTTATGATGTCCAGATACTTGGCGGAGTTGTTCTTCATCAGGGCAAAATAACAGAAATGAAGACAGGAGAAGGAAAAACACTTTCGAGCGTATCTGCGGCTTACCTTAATGCTCTTACTGGCAATGGGGTTCATATTGTTACGGTTAATGATTATCTTGCGGAAAGAGATGCAAACTGGATGAAGCCGGTTTATGCGCTTTTGGATATTTCCGTAGGGTTTATTGTTTCAAGCATGGACACTGAGGCAAGGAAGCAAAATTACGCATGTGATATAACTTACGGAACAAATAACGAACTTGGGTTTGATTATCTTCGCGATAATATGAGTTTTAGCAGCGCTGAAAAGGTGCAGCGTGGACACAGTTTTTGTATAATCGATGAGATCGACTCTATCCTAATAGATGAAGCAAGAACCCCGCTTATTATTTCAGGAGCAGCGGAAGATGATACCAAAAAGTTCTATGAAGTCAACAATCTTGTGTCTTACCTGCAGGAATGCAAGAAAGATGCAAATACCGGACAATATCCGGATGAACAGGAAAGACTCGAAGGTGATTATAAAATAGATGAAAAAGGGAAAAGGATTACATTTACCCAGGATGGTGTAAATAGTGTAGAAAAACTCCTTTTAAAACATGGCATCATACGTGACTCGCTCTATAGTGATGATAATTTTGAGTATATGCACTACATGACGCAGGCTGTAAAAGCGCACAAGATTTTTAATAAAGATGTGGATTATGTTGTGCAAAATAATATGATTCAGATTGTAGATGAGTTTACAGGCCGTATCCTTTCCGGAAGAAGATATTCTGATGGTCTTCATCAGGCAATAGAAGCAAAAGAAAAAATCAAGGTTGCAAGAAGAAATAAAACACTTGCGACAATTACATTTCAGAATTTTTTCCGTTTATATAAAAAAATATCAGGTATGACAGGAACAGCAGATACAGAAGCAAGGGAGTTTGGCCGTATTTACAACCTTGATGTTGTTGTTATCCCGACAAATCGTCCTGTAGTAAGAAGAGATAACGAAGATGATATTTATCTGAATGAAGCTTTTAAGCTTGATGCCATTATATCTGAAATAGAAGATGCTCATAAAAAAGGGCAACCTGTGCTTGTAGGTACTGTTTCCATTGAAAAGTCCGAAGAACTTGCCAAGCATCTTACCCGCAAAGGGATAAGGCATGAAGTTTTGAATGCCAAGAATCATGCAAGAGAAGCTCTTATTATTGCAGAAGCAGGCTCAAAGGGCGCGGTTACGATTGCGACAAATATGGCAGGACGAGGAACAGATATCAAACTTGGAGGGAATCCTGAATTCAGGGCAAGAAGAGCTGCGGGAACCGAAGCTTCTCCGGAAGTTTTTTCTGCTGCATTTAAAAAAGAATATGAAAAGTGGAAAGCAGATTACGAAGCTGTAAAAGAAGCAGGCGGACTTTTTGTTGTGGGAACCGAGCGTCATGAATCAAGGAGAATTGATAATCAGTTGAGGGGGCGTTCCGGAAGGCAGGGAGACCCTGGTTCTTCGAAATTTTATATTTCGCTTGATGATACTCTAATGAGGCTTTTTGGCGGAGATAATATAAAATCTTTTATGGGTAAAGTAGGGATGAAAGATGGCGAGCCTATACAACACCCATGGATTAGCAAATCTATTGAAAAAGCGCAAAAGAAAGTTGAAGAAAGAAACTATGAAATAAGAAAACATCTTTTGGATTATGATAATGTTATTAATGAGCATAGAAAATTTATCTATACTCAACGTGATAAGATTCTTGAAGATAATAATTTGAGCGAAAGAATCGTTGCGATTATAGCAGAATATTTTGATGAGCTTATAACTGACGGCAAAGACAAAGACTATGAAAGAGACAATAATTATTTTATAGATAAAATTCAGGAAGTTTTCTTTTATAAGGTTGAGATTCCCGCAGATGAAGTAAAAAATATGAAGCTCGATAAGTTAAAAGAAACTATTATTGGGAATATACGAAAAGAAATTCTTGAAAAAGAAACACAAATCACCAAAGAAAATTTTAACTATTATATCCGAATGGAATATATGCGACTTATTGATGTTAAATGGCAGGACCATCTTGAAAACCTTGAAGAGTTAAGAGAAGCAGTATATTTAAGGTCCTATGCGCAGAAAAATCCTCTCCTTGAATATAAACTTGAAGGTTTTAATATATTTGATAAACTTATTGTGGATATCAGGCTTAGTGTTGCAAGAAAAGTTTTAAATGTAAGAATAAAACTTGGCTATGAAGATTCCCATAGAGTTATGCGAAGTGTGGGGCAGGCTTCTCATAGTGCAATGGGACAGTTTTCTGTATCAGGCGCAGATGCAGCAGGGCAGGGGGAAGGCAGAAAAGGCGCTCCGGAAAATGCTCAGGTAAGGAGAACAATTCCCAAAGTTGGCAGAAATGACTTATGTCCATGCGGAAGCGGGAAAAAGTATAAATTTTGCCATGGTACTGGTGGTTAATGGGTACGCTGCCAAGTGATAAAAAAGCACGTGGGTAGCGACACGGACGCCTGTGAGCTAATTACCTTGCGCGCGTAGCTGGATGCAGCAGCCTACAGTTTAGAAGCCACGTTGCAGGCTATTCGCGTATGCTGGTGAACACAATCAGTGTGGCTGCATATGGGTATATTATTCAGAATCTTTTGTTAAAATACTTATCCAGTCTCTTCTGCAATACAAAAATCTAATTAACAATACGGTATTATCATCTTCATTAATTTTATAAATTAACACATAATTCTTAATATTAATTGATCTGATACCTTTTGTGGCTAAGTATTTATTTTGTACTAAGGTCTCCTGAAAGGATTTTCCTTTAACTTACTATAAGTTTTTATTAATTCTTCATAATGATTTTCGGCGGCTTTTGGGGCTTCTAAAACTTGGCTGATATATTTTAATGTGGAAATAATATCGCTATTTATTTTTTCAGAGAAAACTAATTTGAACATTATTTTTTCAATGCGAGTTGCATATTTTTTAGTACTTCTTTTTCTGTTAATGTCCTTCTGTTGTCTATGTCGTCTATTCCTTCCTGAATGAGCCTGTATAATTCACTGCGTCCAGCTATTTCTTCATAAGTTTCAATACTCATTACCGCAAGATCGCCTTCGCCGTTTTTGGTTAAAAATACTGGCTCTTTAAATTTATGGCAGAAATCGGATATTTCCGCGTATTTACCACATAAATCGTCAGAACTTCGTATGACAGGCATTAGTATCCTCCAAAAATATATTTTTATTCTCTGTGTTTTGCGTATGCTTATATTTAAGATTATACATGTGTTTTATCTTCACTTGTCAATATAAATCTTGGCATCAAGCCTATTTTTGTCTGGATTGCTTCGTCGCTTTGCTCCTCATAATGACGAGGTCTGGCTGCAGGCTACCCGCGTATGTTGGTGAACAACTATTTTCTTTTATTATCTGCTTAAAACTGTAAGCGGATCAATAGGTCTTTGATTATGGTATATCGAAAAGTGCAAGTGAGGACCAGTGCTTCTTCCAGTGTTTCCCAAATCCCCAATAACTTGATTCTGCACAACCCTGTCGCCTTCCCTTACCCTGGCTCTGTCAAGATGCGCATATAAAGACTGGTAATTTCCAGGATGCCTTAGAATTATATATCTTCCATAAACAGAACTAAAACCAACCATTATTACCTGGCCATCAGCAGTTGCGCGCACAGGTGTTCCAATATTGTTAGCTATATCAATTCCATTGTGCATCATCCTTCTCCCTGTAAAAGGGTCATTTCTCATACCAAAAGGAGAAGTCAATCTACCCTGTACCGGAAACACAAAAAGTTCTCCCAAAGCTTTTTTAAGCGCAAACCTCTCCATTGTAGCGCCAGGTATAAAAAGCTCCTGCCCAGGTCTTATTACAGAAGAGTCCAGATTATTGATATCAAGAATATCATTAAGATTTACTCTGTGCCTGCTGGCAATCGAACTCAGGGAATCCCCTTGTCTGACCCTATAAAAAAGCCCGTTTGTGTCAGGTATTCTGAGTGTAGTGCCTGCAGTTATCAGCCTTGCATTTTGTATATTATTAAAACTTATTATAGTGCCCTGATTGATATTATATCTTTGCGCAATTACAGAAATACTTTCCCCTCTTGCAACAACATGATTGCGGACATTAACACCACCCCTGATTATAGAGAGGTCAACACTTCCAGTTTGCTGATTTTCCGATGCAGTTTTTACTGCCATAAAAGATTCTATAAGATAAGCAGCGCTGTTGTCGTTAGGAAGCGTGATTGCTCCAGTTGGAACAAATGTAGCTGAATATATTGATGTTGATATAAAAACTAAAAGCCCTGCTGTGATTATAAAAATATTAATAATCGAAAGTTTTACAAGTATTGGTTTAAATTTTTTGAAAAAGCTCTTCCTTGCTAAATTTATGAGATTTTTATCATTATGCGTTTCTATTATATTTGAAACATGGTTTACAACTTTTTGTGGAAGAATTATATATTGCCCTTTTAAAGAATTTTTAATTGAGAGATTGTTTGAGATTCTATTCTGTATATTAAAAGGTTTGTAAGAGGCTTTGTTTTTTGATAACTTTTGTTTAAACTTATTTTTGATTGATTTGAATATGTTGATAAATAATAATGAGAAACCAGCAAAAAATCTTTTGCCTTGTTTTTTTGATGCGATTAAGGAATAATGTCTTTTTTTTACTTTTTGAGTGTAATTTATTAAATTATCCATAAGCCTTGTTAATATATCGACATTTAATAGACGACATATTAATATAAGATGAGGGGAAAAAATATTTTTAATACCAGAAAGAAAATATTCTTAATTATTACAGCCATTATTGTCTTACTCATAATTTTTAACTACATGAATCTAATGCTTTTTAAGCCTCAAAATCCCAGTGAAGCGCTTAATAGAACAAATGTTGTAAGAGGTCCTATTCTTGACAGAAATGGCAGAATTTTAGCTATCCAAACCAGGCTTCATTCTGTTACTGCATGGATACCAAATATAAAAGATGTTGAAAAAACTGCTTCAATACTATCAGAAGCCTTAAATATGGATAAAGAGAGGCTTATTAGAGATATTTCAGCCCGCACAAGGTTTATGTTCATTAAAAGGAAAATTTCAAACACAGAAGCAGACAGGATAAGGGCGCATATAAGGGCAGGAGATCTCCCTGGCATCAGCCTGATACCTGAATATGGAAGAAGTTATCCAGAGAAAGAAATCGCGTCCCACCTCATAGGATTCGCAGGAATAGATAATATAGGGCTTGCTGGTATTGAGTATACATATAACCATATTCTTTCTCCAGCGCCAACGCTTTTTTCAGGCAGAAACAGGAATGTATACGGCAATCAGGTTTATCTTACTATCGATACAAACATACAATATTTTGCGTATCATGCAGCGCTTGAAGCATTTGAAAGATATGAGCCTGAAATAGTTATTTTTATTGTTGCAGAAGCAAAAACAGGGGATATCCTCGCGTATGTTTCTGTTCCGGAGATAGACCTTAATAATTTCGCGACTGCGCCAGCAAGGCACAAAATAAATCATCCTGTTGCAACAGCGTATGAACCAGGCTCGGTTTTTAAAGTTTTTAGCATAGCATCTCTCCTTAATTTGGGCGGCATCAATGAGCATACTATTTTTCATTGTAACGGACATTTTGAAATGAACGTCAATTCTCCAAATCCCATCAGAATAAGATGCCTTGGTCACCACGGAAATGTTAATGCTGAAAGGATTCTTGAGCGCTCATGTAATTCCGGGGCTGCGCATGCTTCACTTACAGTTTCAGATGAGGCGCTTTTCCGGATGCTTAGGATGTTTAATTTTGGAGAGCAAACAAATGTCCCTTTGTCTGGCGAAACCAGAGGACTTTTCAGGGAGTACAGAAGGTGGTCAATCAGATCAAAGCCCACAATAGCTATGGGGCAGGAAATATCTGTGTCTGCCATGCAGATTGTAAGAGCAGCTACTGCATTTGCAAATAACGGCGTTATGCTTCAGCCTAATCTTGTAAGCAAAGTTATGTCTCATGATGGCAGAGTGATTGACAGAGCTGCGAGGCAGCCAATACGGCAGGTCATATCTCCGGAAACTGCGCATTCTGTTTTAAATATGATGAGTATGGCAGCAACTGAAGGGACAGGAAGGCGCGCTGCTGTCAGAGGTGTGACAATGGCTGTAAAAACAGGAACATCCCAGATAATGGACACAGCAACAGGAAGATATTCTGAAACAGATTTTATAGCTTCCTGTCTTGCGTTATTTCCAGCAGAAGATCCGGAAATCATAATATATACTGCTATAATCAAGCCCAGAAGAGTTAGCCATTTTGGCGGAGTGATTGCAGCGCCCCTTATTTCTACTGTTGCAGAAAAAGTAATTTCATATCTTGGAATAGCAAGAAGGGGTGACACAGTAATAACCCACCCTGGAAGTATTACTGTTATGCAGCCTCAGGAAATAGAACTTGGGGAAACTGTTCCTAATTTTTTGGGATTGTCCAAGCGCCAGCTTCTCCCAATCCTGCAGGATAATAGGGTAAACCTTTTAATAACTGGCGAAGGGTGGGTTAGAAGTCAGTGGCCTGCTCCTGGAACTGAAATAATAAATGGAATGACTATAGAATTATATTTGGAATAGGACTTACTCTATATAACTATGGAAATATCAGAAAAAAACTATGAACTTCTACTGGAAAAATTTGGGATAGATAAAGAACAAATCTTTTTAAATAAAGATGTTGTTATTGAAGAATCAGCAAAAGGGGCGCCTACTGCAAAGATAGGGAATACCTATATCCACAGCAAATATGACCCTGCAGGGGAAGCCAGAAAAGTCATAACGCAGTATGCAGCGCAGAATGCCAACCAGAATTATGATTGCTGGGTTTTCGGAGGATTTGGGCTTGGCTATTATGCAGAAAGTTTTCTTGATATTAATGATAATGCGAAAATCATTATAGTAGAGCCTGAGATAACATTGTTTGTTGCTGCTGCCCAGGTAAGGGATCTGGAAAAATTAATTAACTCGGACAGGGTTTTTTTTGTTATTTCCACTGACCCTGAAACTGTCTCCTCGATTTTAAATACAATGCAATTTGAAAAAGTCAATTATTTTCAGGTAATTTCGGAATATAATATAAATCAGGAATATTTTGATAAAGTAAAAAAAATTGTTGCTGCATATATTTCAAGGAAAGATATAAATAACAATACTTTAAGGCGGTTTGGGAAAGTATGGGTAAAAAATCTTTCTCAAAATCTTTATGAATTTGCCCTTTTTCCAGGTCTTGTTGATATTCAGAATACTTTTTCGGACATACCTGCTTTGATTGTAGCAGGGGGTCCGTCGCTTGATTATATTTTCCCTTATTTTAAAGAACTTGCCAAAAAATATCTTATTGTAGCAGTTGATACATCGTTTAACGCAACTACAGCAGCTGGTGTTACTCCAGATGTAGTGGTGGTTATTGACCCTCAGTACTGGAATTCGCGCCATCTTGACAGAAGTTTGGGCTGCGAAACAATACTTGTTACAGAGCCATCAACATACAGCAAAATATTCAGGAATTTTAAAGATTATAAATTTTTCTGTGAGTCGATTTTTCCTTTGGGGCAATATTTTGAAGATGCCACTTTTCACAGGGGGAAAATAGGGGCTGGCGGGTCGGTCGCAACAAGCGCTTGGGATTTTGCAAGGCAGGCAGGGTGCAGTGAGGTTCTTTTCGCAGGGCTTGACCTTGGGTATCCCGAAAAAAAGACCCATTTTAAGGGGAGTTTCTTTGAGGAAAGGGCGCATACATTATCCAGGAGGCTCCGTTCTGCTGCTGATATGGACTTTTCCCTGATTACAGATGCATCGCTTATTGAGGCTGAAAGCAACAATGGCGCTACTGTTTTTACAGATAAAAGGCTTGAAATTTACAGGCAATGGTTTGAAGAGCAGCTTAGAATGCATACGCTTAAAACCATCAGTTTGTCCCAAAATGGCGTTAAAATCAAAAATATGGAAGTTATTGATTTAAAAACTGCTCTGGATAAGCCGGATATTCGAGACGTTATTGATGCCAGGATTGATTCAATCAAAACTTTTACAAAAAAATATAATGAGGAAAAGGGTAAGGAGACTCTTCTCAAAACAGAAGAAACTCTTAGCAAGCTTTCCATTTCTTTGAATGACCTTGTCAAAATTGTGACAGAAGCGAGAATATCTGCGGAATCTCTTCTAAATCATTGTAAAGGCATAAAAACTCTTGAAAATAGTTGTGTGCAAATGCTTCTTGGCAATCTTGATAAGGCTGATGCTGATATTCTTTCTCAAAGTGGGAGAAATATTGCGGGGTTTTTGCTTCAAGATACAATAAGAGCCATAACCCAGAGCAGCGAAGAGAAAACTTTTGATGGAATCATAGAAAAATCTTATAAAATGTATGCAGATCTTGAAGAATCAATAAAATTGCACCAAAAATATATAAATTCTGCTATAAAAACTGTCAATTTGTGTAAAGGCAATTAGTGTTTTGCCGAAAATAAGAGTGTGGGTATTGCTTGTCCCATATATATACATAACGGTATGCGTTTACTGATGTCCAGTGCATACCGTTTTTTTTTTGCTCTGCTAAGTGAAATTTTGCTTAAATTCTCTTGATTTCTTTGCGCCTCCGCGGCTTTTTGCGATAAAATTATAAGCAATTTAGCCCTCATTAGTATTAAATCACCAAAAATCTGAATCAAAATATCAAAATGCATGTGTATATCTTTGAATCAGGATATCTCTATCCTGCAAAGTGAGGTTAAATGCAAACCAGAGTATTGGTATTCCTGCTCATTACATTATTCGCAATCTTTTTTGTGTCGTGTAACAGCACAAAAGGGAGAGTCGCTACAGATGATGGGATAATGTATGCAATGATTTATGACTATGACAACATTGCAGTAGGCGGGGTTTTGGTAAAAATCAATGGGAAAGAAATCGTAAAATCAGATGTACATGGAAGGTTTATCCTTGATTTTAAAAAAAAGGGAGAGTATGAAATAGAGCTTTCCAAACGGGGGTATGAAACTTTAATTCAAGAGTTTGAATATAATCCAATGAAAGTTCTCTATTTTAAGATGATTACAGCAGAACAGCTTTTAGCATTAGCAGAAGGAGAGCTTGACAGATTCAGATATAAGGAAGCGGAAAAATACCTAAAAAGAGCGCATCTTCTTGAGCCTCTAAGAACAGACATAATCTATCTAAAAAGCATAAGTTTGGTTTTGCAGGGAAAATATATTGAAGCCAGAAGAGCGCTTAATGAGTTAAGAGAAAAAGGGTATAACGGCAAATACATGGATTTACTTGAAGAAAAAATAGAAAAAAGGATTATTGGTAACGAAGCTGGATGAATAAAGAAAATAAGGTTTATAAATCAATAACAATAATTATTCTTTTGCTTATAGTTTTTGGTGTTGTATTTTTAGGTTATCTTGCTCTGACTATATTCAAAGAGCAAAAATTGTTTTTTGAAAGACATGAAGAACAAGTAAAAATAACAGAAGAAAATTTAAAAAAAAAGATGGGAGAAGGGTTTGACCTTGTCAGGCAAAAAAACATGGAGTCTGAAAAAAGGTTATCAGGAAAAATTGATGACATATATAGAGGGATAACTACTCTTAATGAAATTTATGAAAATATATTAGAAGAACAAAAAAAGAGAAGAGTTGAATCACTTTATGCAGATAAAGATTTGGCAGAAAAAATGGAAGAAGCAAAGTTGTTACTGAAAGAAGGCAGAATAAACCATGCGTACAGAATGTATGAACTTGTTGCAAGAGAACAACCTGAAAATAAAGAAGCAAGATTTTATATGTACTACACACTATTTTTAAAAAATAAATCAGACATAGAGGAATACTCAAGGATAAAAAGAGGGTTTAACATTCTTGAAAGAGAAGGGTATATAAGGAAAGAGATGCTGGAAACCCTTTTATATATAGAAGCTGAAAAAAATTAAAGAAGAATTGAAGCAGGAGAAGAAATTGGTGAGTAAGTATAGTTATGAAAATTATTTTTATTTTACCATTAGTTCTTTTATTGTGTCTGATTTTTTCGTGCCTGCCACCATATGAATCGCAAATAGATATCGGGCTTCCTGATGATGGAGGAGCGATATCTTTAGTCAAAGACTTATTCAAAGTAGTTGGGTCTGACGACAAAGGTAGAAAAATAACCACATTTTTATTAAACGATAATACGTACTGGAGCGAGTATGGTTATACGTTATGGACAGTAGAACCTGGACCTGGCGAGGCAGTTTTTTCCACAAGGGAAGTGGGCTTGATTAAGGCAAGCGGAAATAATCTGGCAGGCTATGGTTTCCTTATATGCCAGGGAATCAGGGCTGACTATGGTCCGACAATGCTGACAGTAATGATAAACACAGAACAGAATTATGCAATAGGCAAAGTAATACGCGGCAATTATCAACGTATAAAAGCGTGGACGCACAGTAGTTATCTGTTGAATGGCTATGGAAGGCTGAATGAACTCAAAGTAACGTATGATAGGGATCTGAAAGAATACACGTTAATAATAAATAATTTTGTAGCAGAAAAATTTAAAGATGAAACCCCTCCTGTTCATGAAGGTGGGGCGAGCGGGTACATAGTGGTAGTTTCGCCGCAAGACAGGTTTCCAGAGTCGCCTGTTGAAATAATGTTTTTGGAGTAATTGAAATGTATAAAAAAAGCATCTCGTTGTTTGTACTGGTGTTATATATCTTTTCCTTATTTCCTGCAGCTTCGCTTTTTGCAATGGAAGAAGAATATAAGCCATTTGTTTATGTTTTGGAAAGCGAAGCGCAGTTGATAAAAGCAAGCGAGGGTGGGGTAATAAAACTGCGTGGAGCAAGTATTGAAATTCCAGCAGGAGCGCTTGATAAAGATAAAGAGGTAACAATAAAAAGATTACTTCGGACTAATGAGATTGGCGGAGATTTGCAGAATGTAACACAAGGTGGTGGCGGTTACAGGTTTTTGCCAGCAGGAACAAAGTTTAACAAAGAAGTGGTTATAAGGATAAGTTATGACAGCCAATTGCCTGAAGCAGCAGTAAATAATCTGCGCACTTATTTTTTTAACAAACAAGAAGGACAATGGATAGCGCTTGAAAGGATAGATATAGACAGGATTTCGCATGAAGTAGTAAGTGTTACAACACACTTTACTGATATGATAAATGCAACTTTGACACTGCCTGAAAGCGCAAGCCCGCTCAGGTTTGATATAAACAGTATAAAAAACCTGGAAGCAGCAAACCCCGGAAGCGGGATTATGAAGCTTGAAGGTCTTGCTGGAGGGAGAAGTGGCAATGCAAACTTTAAGATGGAATTAAATATCCCCAGCGGAAGGCGCGGACTGTTCCCGGAATTAGCAGTAACTTACTCAAGCGATGGCAATGTTGGAGTAATGGGCAAGGGGTTTGACCTGTTTGCTGGCAGCAGGATAAGTACAGATACAAGATGGGGACTTCCTGAGTATGATGGCAGTGATGATTATCTCCTGGATGGGGTAAGATTGAGGCTCGAAAGGAGCACTGGGGCAGTAGATGAGTACCGTCCTGAGCGTGAAGTAGGTTATGAGAGAATAGAAAGGCATAAAGGCCTTAATGACCACTGGGTAGTGACCGACCGGAGAGGTAGTAAAAGAATTTATGGTCGCAGCAATAATTTAAACAGTTGGTCAGGCGCAAGTGCGAACAGGAAATATACCTGGTATTTAGAGCAGGAAGAAGATGTATATGGCAATACAATAATTTATAAATATGAGCGGGAAAATAATTATGTTTATTTAAAAGAGATAAATTATACAGGAACGGGAAGTGAAGAAGGGGCTTACAGAATAATCTTTTTTTATAAAGGAGGCAGGGAAGACCAGCGGATAGATGGCCGTGGCGGATATTTAAGTGTGCTAACGAAGTTTCTTGATAAGATAAATGTGCAGTATAGAGATTATGTATTAAGGAGCTATGAGTTTGATTATGAAAAAGATCTGTTTCACCGGGTAAAGCAGCTGGTTGCGTTTAGGGAAGTTTCACCTCAAGGTGGTTTATTTTATGAATATAGGTTTGATTACGAGAAGCTGCTGCCAAATAATAGAGGCGTGTTTGAAATATTCGGTCCGCAGGAAGAGTGGCGTCTTGGAAGCGGCTTACAAGTGCAGCAAGGGGTGAGCTCTGGATTTGATGGTTCAGGTTCAGTTGGCGCTGGCATAGGTATAGGTACAAGAAAAATAGATATAAGATTCGGCGGAGGCAGAAGAGTATCTTCAAGTAGCGGAGAAAGCCAGACAATTCATACATTGGTAGATATAAACGGAGATGGGCTTTTAGATAGTGTTAGAAGAATATCCGGTGGCTTTGAAGTGAGGCTGAATACAGGAAGCGGTTTTGGGCCTCCAATAGAAATAACAGGGCTTTCGCTTTCTGGAATAAATGTAGAAGAATCAAGAAACAGCAGTACTGGCTGGAATGTCTATGGAGGTATAGGGACATCCATAGGAAAGCCCAGCGCAGGTATTAGCCGCGCAACAACAAATCAGCGGGGTACATCTGAGTCAAATACCTCGTTTATGGATGTTGATGGCGATGGACTTGTAGATATAGTAATAAGTGGTTTGAATTATTATTATAAAAATGTAAGTACAGAAGACAATATAAGGTTTGAAAGAGCAGATTGGTTTAATGCAGGTGGTGAACTCATTGCTAATGCGTTTGAGCCCTTGAGTATTGAAGAAATAGCAGAATATGATAGGCGTTTTTATCAACAGACACTGTTCAGGGGTTGGAAAGCAATAAGGCCTGGTGTTGTAGAGGTAAGCCAGCGCGTAGAAGCAGTAAATGAAAGCAGATTAAGCAGCGATGGTATAAATGCAAAGAGTTATAAGGGAAGCAACGCTGCCCCTTTTAGTATAAAAGAAATAAAACGGGGAGGAGGCAGTAAAGAAAACTTGGGTCAGGAGCTTTCTTTGACAGAAGGAGAGTATTTATATTTCATAAGTAATGCAGGCAGTGATACCCTGGGCGATGAAATACTTTGGAATATCAGGATACGTTATAAAGAAAAGATGCCGTATGTTGATATGGACAAAGGGGTTGTTTTTATACCTCAGGAAGAGATAACAGAAGCAGACCTGTTTTTGCCAAGTCGTATTAGTGGCGAAGCTTTTGCAGCCATAGAAAGAGTTTTAAAAGCAGTATCAAACAATGATGAAAGAAACAATTTTTATGATGCGTTATTCAGTTACTATATTTATGATGTAAATAACGATGAGTACTTTGTAAATACCCGAAACAGGAGAAAAGTCTCTGGTGGAGACTGGAGGGCAATACAGGATAGTGTTGCCGAGCTTGTAAGCAGGTGCACACCTGAGGAAAGGCTGAAGATGCTTTGGTATAAGTGGGAAGATGGTGCTTATTATGAAGTAAAAAGCAATGGTGTAAGGTCGTATATAGAGAAGATAGGTGAGACCTTAGCTATTGATGAAGCAGATATAACAGGAACCAGACAAAACGGGCTATTTGTTCTTGACAGAATAGATGGCAAAGAGTTTTTGATAACACCTGATTATAACACTGTGTATCAAGATGAAGTTGTTTATAGTCAGGATGCAACTGGTGTTTATACGGAAAATACTAAATCATTACTCGAAATAATAGTGCCGGTAAAATATAAGGGAATAGAAAAATACAGGAAGGTCTATACTTTTAGCGGGTATGAAGGTATCTCAGGAGTATTAAAAGAGGAAGACCTTAGAAACTTGCAAAACATACTACAGACAAAAGATTATTCACTTGAAAACTATCAGGAGCTGACTCCCGAACAGCTTCTTGAAATAGAAAAAACACTTACAACAACAGATTTCCAATTATTTTTAAGCTATTATGATAATTATACACAAAGAGAAGATTTAACAGATGAAGATAAGTTAGTGCTTAAGAACCTGCTTGAAAAACTGGCGTGGCTGGATTTTTTAAGAGAAGTATTTCCGTATTATGAAGAGAAGGATGGGAAATTCTATCTAAAATTGGAATACGAGGAACTATTATCTCATTCTTCTGGAATGAGTTTATCCATGATAGTTACAAAAATAAATAACCTGGAAGAAGAAATAATTAATATTGCCAAAGAAATCAATGAGTTACCTGAAACGCCAATGCCAGAGCTTATCGCGAAAAAAGCTGAACTTGAAGAAGAAAAAACAAAATGGGAAAATATAAAATCTCTGGTATCTGGTAACATAAAGTTAGGCAAGGACAAGTGGCGATTTGTAAGCCGAAGAATAATTTACTTTCATAATGGCCTTTATTCAGTAGTAAGTGAAGGAGAAAGAAGTTATATCCAGCAATTATATCTGGAAGATGACAATTTTGTTTATAAAGAAAAAGAGATAAGGACCTGGGATAGTGGCAGGGATTATGGCGCAATAGACCTTGTGAAAAGTCCGTTAAGTTATGAAGTTTTTGAAGAATATGAGTATAAAGATGAATATGGATATATGATACACGAAACAAGCTTAGTGGTTGTAGAAATGGAATTGGAAGAGCAGTTATATGGCGGAGTAAATAACTGGTATTACGGAGTATGGCTTGGATCCCAGCAATTTAGTGAATCTTTGCTAAGGGAGCAGAAAGAGAGTGCTTTAGGTCTTTCTCAAGGGGATATAGAGCAAAGAAACGCAGATATGGAAAACAATCCTGAAGCGCATACAAATCAACCTGTGTTTATGAGGCCAACAGCAAATGAGCATACAGCGCTTGGAGAAGGTCTTGATTCAGAAGAAGCAAGGTTGGCAGGAATAATATTAGGTGAAAAACAGATAGAAGAAGATGAGAATACCAAAAATGTTTGGGATGGAAAGTTTAAAAAAGGGCCTGGCCTTGAAAAAGATTTTATAATAGGCCAAGTATCAACAGTAGTAAGAAGCAGACTTGTTCAGTCATCAGGAGGCGAACTTGTGCCTGAAACCCAAGCTTTAAGGTTTGCTCCGTATATCATAGGAGATTTTATCCATACAAGCCGTTTTGGCGGCAGCAGTTATTATGAAATAGATGGCATAAGAGCTCAGCAAGCTGGGGGAACTTCTTCGCCCGGCAGCCCCATGACAATGGTGAAAGTAAGAAGAAGCAGTAACGAGAACACGGAAACCACAACTGCTGCCAATATAAGTGTGCCTCTTGGAAATGTATCTGCTGTAATAGGAGGTTTTGGAGGGGCTGTTGGCGGCGGTGGTAACCATAGTGAAAATGCTGGCTCTTCCTGGATGATTCAAAGCTTTCAGGATATAAACGGCGACGGGATACCAGATATAATACAGAGAAATGGAGATAGTATACGCGTTATACCCGGAAGCCGTGATGGTTTTGGCAGATCTTATGACCTGGCTGGAGTAAGCGGTTATTTAAACCAAAATACAAATACTACAACTGGTTACGGCGCATCTTTAAATGCCGGAACTTCAATTTCTGTAGACTATTCACCTACAGGCAGGGTAAGATCTGCAAACATAAGCGGAAGTTCCTCAAGCAACTATACCTCAACAAACGGAAGCAGTAATCAGTCAGCAGGTTTTATAGACATTAACGGCGATGGGCTTCCTGACTATGTATCTGGAGGAATAGTCAGGCTTAATACAGGCAGAAACTTTTATAACTCGAATCACGCATATTCAGTTCCAGTAATAAGCAGAACGGAAAATATAAGCCGTGGGCTTTCAATACCTTTATCAGTTGGAAGTTCAGCAAGCGCAGGGCAAGCAAATAATACAGGAATAGGGTTTTCATTAGGCGGGGGGATTAGTTACTCTTTTTCAATGGCAACTACTACAGAAAGGCTTATAGACATTAACGGCGACGGGCTTCCGGATAGAGTAATAAAAGATGGAAATAATTTTAGAGTATACCTTAATTTGGGAAACAGATTTAGTGAAACCCCCATAATTATAGAAGCAAGAGGCTGGAACCTTTCAAGAGAAGATGAGGATTTTCTTAGAACAAAGAGAGACGGAACTCTTTTAACCTCTGCAATAACAGGTCTTCCAATTGTTGGTGGAGTTACAAATAGTCTGGGTTTGCTTAATAGGGTCACAGAACTAAATGATCCATTTGCTTCAAGTGCAAATTATAATGTAATAGAGGGAAGCAGCTCTGTAAGTACAGGGGTAAACGGCTCTTTAAACCTTGACCTTAACATATCAATCAGAATACCTATACCGCTTGTGAGGCTATTTCTTAACATAACAGCAATAAGCGGAGGAGCAGGAATAAATGGAGGAGCAAATCTTGGCGGTGTAACTGTAGAGATGATGGATATAGATGGTGATGGGCTTGTTGACAGGATAATAAGAATATCGGGCTCAAATCGCATCTATGTCCAGAGAAACATTACAGGCAAAGTGGGACTATTGAATAAAATAACGCTGCCACAGGGCGGAGAGTACAGACTCTATTATGAAAGAAAAGGAAACACTATTCATATGCCGAGGTCAATGTATGTGCTTTCAAAAGTAGTAATGCACGATGGCTGCGGTCTTGATGGAAGGGTGAGATTAAATCACAGCTCTTTCCATGAGTATGCAGTAAAGTATGAATATTTCGACCCATATTATGACAGAGGTGAAAAAGAATTTTACGGGTTTGGCAAAGTAATGGCAATATTTCCTGATGATCAAAGAAAAGTTACCTACTATGCAATGCCGTTTAATAAGGGGGCAAACAGAGAAAAAGTATCAAGCTCCTACTACAAAAGAGGGATGGTTACAGAGAGAAGAGTTTACTCAGGCGACAAAAGATTATTTGCACAAGTTATTTACACGCTTGATGTTAGCCCCCATGCGCGAATAATAAGAGAAGAAAGCAGGCAGTTTGACATTGAAAACAGGAATGAAGAACTTGTGCGCAGGGTTGGATATAATTATGATAACTTTGGGAATATAACGCGCATAATTAATGAATGGCAGGACAGCAGCGGCAAAGAAAAAAGGCTGCGGGCAAATATTGAGTATGGCTTTAATAACTTTAACAGATACCTTCACAGCCACCCTACAAAAATAGAAGTATTTGACACCAATAATAATCTCTTAAGAAGAAGAACAGGAGCATATAACCATAACACAGGCTCTCTTATAAGATTAAGCCAGTTTGATGGCTTGCAAGAGGAAGAGAGCATATTGACCTGGGATAACTTTGGAAACCTAAGGAGCATAAGAGAGCCTGGCGGCGCTACAGTAAGTTATGAATATGACACTACCCTAAACCAGTATGTTACTGCAATAAGGGTGAGCAGCTCTGGTACAGATGAGTATATTTCCCGTATTGAGTGGGATATAAGATACGGAAGAAAAATAATGGAACAGGATGAGAATGACAATCGCATTAGGTATAGGTATGATAACTTTGGAAGGCTTCATGAAATCTTTAGCCCGTATGATAATTACCCGCACGGAACCCCCAGTGTAAAATATACTTACCATATTAAAAAAGGGACACTCTGGCATGCTATAACAGAGAACAAAGTGCTTTTTGACTCAAATAATAATGATGTAATAAAAACTGTGATAATAACTGACCACATTGGACGGCTATACCTTACTGCAAAAACAGGGCTAAAGAGGGAAGCAAGCGGTTTTGACAGAGATGGATGGAATATATCTGGCAGCGTAACTTATGACCATAAGTGGAGAATAATAGAAGAAGGACAGAACCAGTTTGTAGCAGGGGATATAGATGCGCTGTTGTCAATAGCTCCTTTGGTTTCCATGCTGCGGCCAATACAGAAAGAGTATGATAGTCTTGACAGGGTGGTTAGGATAACGCTTCCTGATGGGGCTCGGCAGAGCATGAAGTATGGGATACAGGGCGACATAAGTTTTGTAGAGGTCACAGACCCGCTTGGTAATCTTACAAGAGAAGAGAGAGATTCTTGCGCTAACGTAGCAAGAGTGCTAAGGTATGAACAGGATAAGAGGAGGCTACTCACAAGCGCAAGTTACATTTATGATGAGCTTGGGCAAATGCTCATTGCAAAAGACCACAAGGGAAACCCGTTGCAGATAACATACGACCTCATGGGAAGGATGAAGAGCATTGAAAGTTCTGATATCGGCAGAAAAGAATATAAGTATGATAACAGAGGCAATCTTGTAGAAGAGAGCAACAGTGTATTGCGTTCAAGGGGCTCTGTAATAAGGTATGAGTATGATGGGCTTAACAGGTTGGCAAGAATAGTCTTTCCTCAAAGCAGGGCTGTTACTTATGAATATGGAGGAAACAGGCACAGGAATATAAATGCAGCCAACAGGGTTGTAAGGGTAACAGATGAAAGCGGCTTTACAGAATATGAATATGGAAAACTTGGCGAAGTTGTTAAAGAAACAAGGATGATAGAACTTCTCACTCCAGGCATATCGCTGCCATTCCAGGTGATGCAATACAGAAGTGACTATCTTGGGAGGATGCAGGAGATAATTTACCCTGATGGCGAGCAGGTAAGGTATATCTACGATCGCGGAGGGCAAATAAAAAGCGTTAAGGGTTATAAGTTTGCAGGCAGGGAGGTTTACTATATAAGAGATATAGCTTATGATGAGTTTGGGAATCGCAAGTTTATAGAGTATGGAAATGGCGTAAAGACCTGGTATGAGTATGACGAGAACCGAAGGTGGCTTAGTACCATAAAGACTCGTGGAAATAATATTGAGCTTCAAAATATAAGTTATACGTTTGACTTTGTGGGTAATGTACTTGGCTATGATAACATGGCAAGAAGGTATGATACATCGCAGAGGTATGAGTATGATAACTTGTACCAGCTAATAAGGGCAGAAGGGACGCACAGGCACAGGCCTGTTGAAAATATGCACAGATACCAGATAGCGACCTACAGCCAGGCATTTAGTTTTGACGCAATAGGCAATATGACCAGGAAAGAGAGCAAGAGTGGGTTAAACTTTGGAAGTGCGTTAGGCGATAACCTAAACTACGCTAATGATTATGAATATTACGAAGGATATAGCCATAGATTAAAGCGCGCCGGGAATATGTTCTATGTGTATGACTTTAACGGCAACCTTATTTTAGAGCGGGAAGGGGGTCTTCCGCCTGTTAATGAACGAGATATGCCTTATCATCAGGTAAGGGAAAATGTATTTGGAGCCAGATATGGTTTTGCCATTGGAGATATAGATGGTGCAAGGCCTCAGGACAACAGGCCGTATGAGAGGCGATTCAGGTGGAATGAGCGAAACATGATGATAGCAAGTGAAGACCCAAGGGTAAGCGTAAAATATGTCTATGGCCATGATGGGCAACGTACGAACAAGCAGGTCTTGGGAGGCGGTGAGAGCATATACTTTAATAGTATGTGGAACATAAGGTACATACCTGCGTATAATGAAAGGTTCAGGGAGAGTAAGCATATTTTTGTAGGGCAAAACAGGCTTGTTACAAAGAACAGCGACATTGGCTCCAAACTAACAGGCAACCACTCAAATGACGAGGTAAGCACATACTATTATCACAGTGACCACTTGGGAAGCGCGCAGCTTATAACAGACTTTCGGGGGAATGAGTATGAGAGGCTTGAGTACACGCCTTACGGCGAGTTATGGATAAACCATCACAGATTTTGGGCTATAGATACTATGCCCTATAGGTTTACTGGCAAGGAGCTTGATGCAGAGACCGGCTTTTACTACTTTGGCGCAAGATACCTTGACCCAAGAATTTCGAGGTGGATATCTGCTGACCCTGCCATTGGGGAGTATATACCCAGAGCGCCGATTAACGATGAAGCAAGGAGGCATAACCAAAACCTTCCTGGAGTTGGGGGCATATTCAACTACATAAACTTCCATGTGTACCATTATGGCGCTAATAATCCTGTGAAGTATATTGACCCAGATGGGCGAGTTATAAATCTGGCTGCTGGTGGTATTGGCCTTGCTTTTGGCGCAGTTACTGGAGCAGCAGTAGCTTATACAGCAGGAAAATCTATAAGAGAAGTTATGGCTGCTGCTGCAGGTGGAGCAGTAATGGGAGGTATGACAGGAGTTACTATGGGCGCTTCACTTGCTGCGGGTTTAGCTGCTGGAGCCCTTGCTGGTGTTGCGGGTTACACGGCTGAAAATATTGTTAATTGGGAACCCAATACTGCTGCAGGTATTGTTGAAAGTACAATGGGAGGTGTTAGTGATAAAATGCTTGGAGATGTTATAAGCATGAGTTCCAATGCTGCAAAGACATATGTTAATAAGTCGCATAAAAATCATATACAAAACACAAATACTAAAAAGGTAGCTCCGCTTAAAGTTCATTTTAAATATACAAAAAATAAAATAGGGGCTAATGAAAGAATTATTGATGCTGTCGCAGAGACTCTTAAAGAAGCGGTTGGTATTGGTCAAGGCATTATGAACCAGCCAAGAAGTGGAACGGGGGCAAGTGATAATGTTATCCCTAGTTATAGGATACCTCAAATTCTGCCACTGGAAGAGCGATAAGATAAGATGGGTATAGAGGAAATATTTATACAAAGATAAGTAACATAGATGGGAAATCGCGTTACTTTATTCTTGCATTAGTTACTGCACTTATTTAATGTGTGACAACTGATGCAAAAAAAGAGGTTTAAAAAATAATGATTGAGAAAAAACAACAGTTTTGGTCACTACTATTGGTAATTATAATTATTTTTGCTATTATTTTTCATAAAAATTTTTTGCCGAAAATTCTGGCGAAGTCATATTTAAAAGAAAACCCTGATATAGCGCTCGAAATGTTTGCAAAATCTATGGATGAACCGCACTATGCTGTTGGAGACATGGCGGTTTTTGAAAAAGTTTCCTTAATTAAAGAAGAAAGAACTGTTATTCTTGAATATAGGTTTCTGTACCATAGTAAAGATGATTTTGACTTAGTAGCATTCAGGGCTGACATAGCTGAAGGTTTTATTGAAGATATAGGATCAAGCAAGGAGCTTGCAATATTACGGAATAATAATATTATTTTTGAATTTGTTTATTTTGACAATCAAAATGAAGAAATGTTTAAAATAAGACTATTACTTAATACCCCAGTAACAGTAATAAATTAAGAAGGTAAAGATATGTTTGAAATTCTGATCGTGGTCTTGGTAGTAATAGCATTTTTTTTCTATGGAAAAAGAGAAGTAAAAAATGCAGAAAAGAATATGGATGAAAACAATTTTGTGGTTCGTCGGCCAAAGATTTTTCTTGTAGGTGTTATAATATTTACTCTTGCCTTTAGCGCTTTGCTTGTGTATATGACAGTATTTCCTGATGATACAATGGAATGGTGGCATTATCTTTTTTATTCACTATTTGTTGTTGTTGGATTATTTTTAATAGTTTTTTGTGCCACATGGGAACTGCGTATAGAAGGTAATAAGATTGTGCATACCCCTTTTATTGGCATTAAGAGGGATTTTGCGATTAGTAACATAACAAAAGTAAAAAAACATAGCAATAAAAAAATTAGTGTATATGCTGAAAATAAAAAACTGTTTTCTGTTGAATTTATTTCCGTAGGTTATAATGTACTTGTTTCACGATTGAAAAGAGAACAGATCCATTTTGAATAAGCAGATTTTGACATTTTTTTATTGTTTTACCGACTTGACAAAGGATTAAACTTTAGATAAATTAACTGTCATTAGTGGTGGCGTAGCTCAGTCGGTAGAGCAAGCGGCTCATATCCGCTTGGTCAGGGGTTCAAGTCCCTTCGCCACTAAAAGCTTGAAACTAAATTTTTATAATATTTTTAACTTAAAATAGCTTTTTCCAACTTTAAAAGCGCTTCTTTTTTATCAATACCTCCAGCATAGCCAGTAAGGTTATTTGCAGTTCCTAACACTCTGTGACATGGTATTAGTATTGAAATTGGATTATGACCAACAGCGCCCCCAACAGCCTGGGCAGACATGGAGCAGAGCCCTTTTTTATGCGCAATCTGCTTTGCAATTTC
>Ga0131853_10000120_pt1 | contig 123268 bp, 145 predicted proteins | sample TergutLab28metaG_FD_92764 | JGI IMG/M metagenome (GOLD analysis project Ga0131853, IMG submission 92764) | Labiotermes labralis P1 segment gut microbial communities from Petit-Saut dam, French Guiana - Lab288 P1 (version 2) (version 2) | ecosystem: Host-associated > Arthropoda: Insects >...
ACGGCGGCGGCCTCTTCCTCGACTATTCTTGGAAATTTCTTGCTTATCCCAAAACTATTTAAAATTTCACGAATCTCATCATTTTTTATATCCTCATTACCACCTTTAATCGCCTGAATAGATAATGCAGAATAGCCGTTGCTCTTTCTTTTACCACTGCCGTTCTTTTCTTGCTGTTCACCCCGTCTTCTTGTATGTTTCAGAACTCTTTCTTTTTGTATATCAATTCTTCGTCTTTTCAGATTTATTCCAACAAGTTCTCTTTTTCCATTAGCCAAGTGCTTAACAGTAACTGTATCACCAGATTTGACATCCCATCCACTAAGCGACTCATTCCATCCGCGTTTTTCGTTCTTAACAAAAAAATTGCCGTGTGCATCCACTTCGACAATCCCCCTTATTATTTCTTCATATTCTGCTACTTGGTTCTCCTTCTCTTCTCGACGACGCTGCATTCTCTCTTTCGCCAATCTGGCGTCGTTGTCATTTTTTTTCTTCTTCCTGTCCTGTGCTAACACCCGATTTCTTTGTCGCCCTTCACGCTGCTGTCTTTGTGCTTCTTGCTTATTAAGTGCATTCATATTACATGATAACCTATAGGTTGAGCTTTGTCAAGATGTGTGCTAGATTAAAGATATGGATTTCATTACACTTCGTTCGGCACTTAAGAACGGGACCGCTCTAATCTATGCCTTACATGGTACGGATATATTTTTGATAAACAAGGCAGTTGAAATGATTTCCGCAGGTGCGGTAATTGACAGATTCAATGACGAAAACTCGGTCCAAGAAATCATCACGAGTGCGAACACTTTCGACATGTTCGGTGGAAAAAGAGTTGTGTTAGTTAGGGGGGTTGATGAAAAATTCCTAAAAAACAAAGATTTTACGAAATATGTTGCCTCCCCAAATCCAAATACAACATTGATTCTGGTCACAACAACGGACAAAGTAAAGGGCGTCGAGGTGGTAAACTGCAGTCCTCTGCAAGGTGACATCCTGTTTAAATTAATCGCAAAACAATTCCAAGATAAGGGCAAAAACATCACCTCAACTGCCGCGACACAACTAGCAAGATTGTGCAATAATGATTTCGCCAAAATTTCAAACGAAATTATTAAACTAGTAAATTTTTCAGAAAAAGAATTAATAGATGTCGAATTAGTGGAAGAATTAGTCTCTAAGGAAGAAGAATTCCAAACATACGAATTTTCAAATGCTGTACTTAAAAGAGATTTCGTGACTGCGAATAAAATTCTTGAGACCTTGGCCGTAAGCGGTGTTGAAGATTATGCGGTGTTCGGCGGTTTAGTTGGAACCTTGAGGCGAGTATTTTATTCGTTATTAACAAAAAGCTCGCAAGATAATGTAGCAAAGTTTTTAAAAGTCAATCCATACTCGATCATGTATACGCGAAGGGACTATAAACACTTGACTGGGCGAATCGCAATATTGTACTCATCTGCTCTAGACCTGGAGTACAAAATAAAAAGCGGACAGATGTCTGCCCGCTCTGCGATTGATTTAATCCATATCATGGCGGTCCTTGATACCCCGCTCGATAAGTAAGGCTGATAAGGTAATCCCAATACCCAACAGAAATGTAATCGCTGCGATGACTAGCCATTGCTCGAACCATCCTACCCAATACTGGTTCGCCGTCCAGATGTATAATATTACCGCAGCAACAATTGTTAATATCAGAACAATAATCGCTAATACAAATTTAAATGAGTTATTCATGTAGATATTATATCACAAAGTGTTAAATTTTGTCAAGACCTAACTAGGACAGGTGTATCCATTCTTTCGAGGCCCAGCCCAAGTGACGGTTCCAGAACACATAGTACCAATCCCCCTGCTCGCCAAGTATCAGCAAATGAGATCCATTCGGCATCTGGGCTATGATATCCGCACGCAACGACGGCTGTTGACGCAGATTCAAGTTTGATCCATGCGTCCGAACTTGGGCTATCTTTACGGCGGGTGGTGGCGTCGTCGGAGGAATTGTACCAATAGGTGGAATTGGCATCACTGGTGGTATCTCTGGGTATATTGGTGGGAAAACAGGTGGGGTGACTTGAGGCTCGTTGCGACAGATACATATAAACTGTGATGACGCCCAACCGTTCCAGAAATCAAACCTAATTGGAGTGAAACCATCTCGTTCGGCCCCAGTTACAATAATTTGAGTATTTCTAGGTAGAGTAAACATTACCGGGCCATTTGGAGCGTTGCGAATGTTAACCGCGGTCTCGGTAGTGCAAACGGTGGCCCAGCGGAATCCACGGAAGCTGTATCCTTCTGCGGTGACCTGACCCCTTGTACATGGTGCCACATATGTTAATCCAAAGTATCTGACCAGTGCCTTGACATATGCCTGTGCTATGTTTTGTATATTCGTCTGGATCCACCTAGCATCCTTTTCATTGTCGTGGAAGGCCGTGTAGCTCATCACCGCTGGCATTCGGGTTCTCTGCAACTCGGGCTTATTTCTGTTCGGGACGATTGTTGCACGCGATGGCTCGTAATAGATTCTGCTGAATTCATCCGCAATATCTTGGGCTAATCTCCTACCGTTAGTTGATGTCTCCCAGAAATAATTCCTATTTCCAAACGCAGCCCCTGGGGTTGGTGAAGCGTTACTGTGTATTCCTAGGTAAACATCTGCCCCGTACGCATTGGCTGCATTGATTGCCTCTTGCATCGTTGCCCCGTCCCGTACCCGCTGGAATTCTATCCCATTTGTATGCAGTAATGGCTCCATCGCATCGGCGATAAGTCTCATCAATTCCTTTTCGTTTACTCCAAGCACAGTTGGATTAAAGTCCTCCTGTGACGGACTTAGAAAAACTCGTGGCATTATGTATCCTCCTTTTTCAAGATATTCCACTATATGTTCCGCCTTGACAATTTGTGTTTAAGACACTTATACTTAGGCGATGAAGAAGCGATCTAAGATTTTACTCCATACCCCTTTCTGTGAGCACATCGCAGAAAAAAAAGCGTCAGCAACAGAGGCGATTACAGAAACTCCTTTTGACATATTTGGAGAAGACCGCCCAGACAGAAGACAATTACCTCTTGAAGTAACCAAACTTCAAGAGGAACTGCTTTCGGTTGGACTATATAGTTAAGGCCGAGGTATTGCAAAATAACGAAGAAAAAGATATACTTTAGATATGAAAAAAAATATCTGCTTGTTTGGCAGGTCAGGAATTGGAAAAACAACACTTACACGCAAGTTGTGTGACTTTTTAGGATATGAGCCTTTAGTAACCTCGCAAATCCTATTGGAATACGCGACGGTTGATGAAAGATTTGGGGACGAACTTAGTATCTTGGTTAAAAACAATGATATGATTCCCCCACATTTTCTGGAGCATGCACTTGATCTTAAATTACGAAATCTTGACCTTGAAAGTGGGTTTGTGGTGGATAATCCTATGTATAAGGCCCAATATGATATTTATAAAAGTTTCGTTGGTCTGGATTATAACTTTTTACTGGATGCCAGTTCCGATGTCGCGGAAAGCCGCTCGCAAAAAGATGATGAAAAGAAACTGAAGCGTGAGAAATTTTTCAATATTCATACTGTTCCGCTTATTCATCACCTGGGCACTGATATTATTACAATTGATGCTAGCCAAGACCAGGAGTCTGTTTTTGAGCAGGTATTGCAAATTTGCTGTCGAAACGATATACTATTAGGATGAAAGTAATAGGCGTTTGCGGTAAAAGCGGCAGTGGCAAAAGCACTTATGCAAGAAAACTAAGTAGAGATACAAAATCTCTTCTTGTTGATGTTGATAAGATTGTTCATGAGTTGCTGGAAGTTGAAAGAATCAGACTAGCTATTGCTGAACTAGTCAAGGTCGACAGCAGCTTCACCCGCAAGGAGCTGGGCAATGCATTGTTCAGTGATAAACAGCTGATGAATGCTTATAACGAGATGCTATACAAGGAAATCAAGCTTGTCTTGGATAGGCTGCTGTCCGCTGCCGAGAGTGGTGGTGTTGATGTTATTTTGGATTGGGCACTACTGCCAATGACTAAATATTACGACATGTGCACCGAAAAGCACCTGATAAAAAAGAGTTTGGACGACCGAAAAAAATCTGTCCTAAAACGCGATGATATAACCGAGGAATATTTCCAGAAGAGAGAGAATAACGCCCTACAATATGACGAGGCTAAGTTCGATAAAGTAATTGAGATGGAATTTAAAAACAAAGGATTCTTGGCAGGAACATTTGATCCCCTAACAATGGGCCATTTAGATATCGCGATGCAAGCAAGAAAAGATTTCGACGAGGTTATCATAGGGATTGCAATCAATCCCGAAAAGAGACGCAGATTTGACAAGGACTCGATGCAACATGCAATCTTGCAGGCCGCACGCGACTATAACCTGGACAATATAGATTGCGTTGTCTATCCTGGATTCACGGGCGAGAAAGCACTAGAGCTGGAGTGCTATACATTGATTAGAGGCTCGCGAAACGATACTGACATGGCTTACGAAAAACCGATCGCTGATTTTAACAAACAAAGGTTTGGATTGGATACGGTTTATTATTCTCCCCCTCAACACTTGCAAGATGTAAGCAGTTCGAAAATAAAAGAAATGATGCGGAATGGCCAATCAATCGAGGGGTTGGTGCCAAAAGCGGTTTACGAACTAGTGCATTGAGGAGAAGGATATAAAATTTAGAGTTCTGGGCAATCAAGCACCATTTAAACACAGAAATCGAACATGAGTGTCTTGTAATTGCTTTTTCGCTGTGATATACTCGCCACATGATTTCAACATGTAAGATGGAACAAACGCTTAGACATCCAATGAAAGATGCGGAATTATACGCCCATGATTGGGATAGCTATTTCGAAAAAGATAAATTCTATAACCTTCCCACACCCACCCGAAGGGAGAAATCCGAAGTACAGACTCATGTGTCTGCGGAATGCCATTTTGAATGCGATGCCCCAATTCGGAAATACACTCGTATAGGATTTGAGGTAAACTGTGCACAAGCCAGAAAAAGGGATTGTTTAAAAAAACAAATTTTAGCAAAAGAAATCTTTTCAGAAATTACTGATTCAATAACTTCATTAAATCAGTAATTTCCCTTATATATTTTCCCGCTCTTGATAATTGACATCTTGACTAGTACTTCCATTGCATCAATACAGTAGTCGGGCAGGTCAAAGTTTTCAAAAAAGTAAGATAATTCCGTGCAACCAATCACAATATAATTCGCACCGCTTTCGGTCATTTTCTTGACCAAGGACATGAAATGCTTAAAGTTTCCTGTACCTGTTTTTTTGATTTGGTCGTAGATGATACTCATAGTCTTTTTTTGAAGCTCATGCCCGGGTTCAATTACATTAAAACCTTGTAACTTTAGGGCATTTGAATAAAGTCCCGTTTTAATTGTAGTATCAGTTGCCAAGATGCCGACGGTTGCGTTTCTTTTCCCCGCCAGCTTTTTTATATATCTTGCGGTTTCATCAATCATGTTTATTATTTTGATTTTTGTACCGCACTGCATCTTTTTATGATGAATGTGGGCGGTGTTGCATGGCATGACGATGTTTTTGACTCCCAACATCTGCAGATGCTCTACCTCCTTTTTCAACCTTTTAAGCGTTGGGAACATTCCCCCTGAACGGTCCTGGATTGTCGAACAATTCAAGACCACCGACTCTATATGCTCTTGATCTGTACTTGCCTGGGTTTGCGTAACAATCCTGTCAAAAAAGATTGCCGTTGCCTTTGGTCCCATGCCCCCAATAATGCCAAGTTTCTTCATTGTTCACCCCCTGGATCCTTAGAAAAGGATCCTATGACCAGTTTCGTGTATTTTTTCATTAGATGTAATATGGCTGGGTCGAATTTAACATAGCGGTTTAATGTGCCCGCGTTTGTTCCGACAAAGCTATGGTCTACCCAAAATAGGTCTTCACTTACAAACTGGGGCAGGCTCGATAAAAATTCGCTGAATGGGTTTAATGTGCCATATTCGCAATGTAGCTTTTTTGATGTTTCCTCGCTTGCCCGACATGCAAGTTGCTTGCCCCCGCCGAATTCGTGTTTTAGGGCGTACTTGACCTCTCGCAAGTTCAAGAGCTTGTTTCCTGGGATATGTACCATGATTGCTCCTGCACTGCTTGTATCCAATAGGCTTGTCTTCATTTCGTTGCCCAATGCATAACCTCTTGTAAATGACGCGTCCTCGCATGAGAGGACATTCCTTTGTGTTGCTTGGATGTCAAGCAACTCGTCGCAAAAAAGCAATTTGCCGTATTCGCCCTCTGGGATAATTACCGATCGGTAGCCAGGGGGAATAATTATTTTACTGTTCATTTTTTGTACTCCTTTTTTAAAATCGTTTGGACAAAGTCAAATCCCACAAAAAAAGCTCCGCAACCCTTTATGTTTTGGGTTACGGAGCGTCTCAGTTTAATTGCGGCTTACAAATTGATATTATTCATTTTCCCTACGCAAAAATCTGCACTCGGCAACCCGAATGCGTTATTATTCATCGTGAAGAATGACTTGTCCATGGGATTATTATATGTTGATATAACCCATTTGTCAATCCCATGGTTGTTGTATATAATTAAGTGTGAAGAAGATTTATAGTGAAACAGCTAAGACTAAGCGATCGAAGGAAGTTTATATGGATAATGCCGCGACAACGCCCTTGGACGAGGGGGTGTTGAATACTATGTTGCCGTTTTTAAAGAGAGACTTTGGAAACGGGGCAAGTCTGCATACCTGGGGTCGAACCGCAGGTCGTGCAATTGAAGTGGCACGCAAACAAGTAGCAAAAAAAATTGGGGCGGACAAGGACGAGATTTATTTTACATCTGGGGCGACGGAGGCAAATAATTGGATTTTAAATGCCTATAAGGACAAGGGCAAAATCGTTGTGTCCCGAATTGAACACCCATCTATAATTGAAACATGTCAGGCATTCGAAAAGGAGGGTATCGAGGTTGAATATATAGATGTCGACGAATATGGGCAGGTGCAACTGGGCGAACTGGAAAAAACCCTTAAAACTGGGGTAGCGTTGGTCAGCATTATGATGGCGAACAATGAAGTTGGAACGATCCAGCCTATTGCACAAATCGCGGAGTTATGTAAGCAATATAAAGTGCCATTCCATACTGACGCAACACAAGCCGTAGGAAAAATGGAGGTGAATGTTAAAAAGCTTGGTATCGATGCGTTGAGTTTTTCGTCACATAAATTATTTGGCCCGAAGGGGGCGGGTGCATTGTATGTCCGCAAGGAACTGTTGGGTCTTGTCAAACGAAAGGATGCAGCCCCATTGGTGAACTTTCCTGCCTTTATTCGTGGCGGATTTCAGGAAACTGGCCTGCGTGGAGGGACACAAAACACAGCGGCGATTGTGGGATTCGGCACAGCAACAGAAATCGATCACCAGCCCGAGTATGTCCGCGAGTTACGCGATTATATGATTCAACGAATCGAGAACGAAATTCCAAACGCATTCCTGAACGGCCCCAGGACCAAGAGGTTATGCAATAATGTTAACTTCTCGTTTAAATCTATCGAAGGCGAAAGCATCCTTATCATGCTGGACTTTGCCGGTATTGCTGTTTCAACAGGCAGTGCATGTTCGTCCGTGAATTTGGAACCATCCTATGTCTTGTTTGCCATGGGCGTAGATGTAGAGCTAAGCATGGGGTCTGTGCGATTTACACTATCAAAACACAACACTCGCGAAGAAGTCGATTATGTCGTAAATGAATTAAAAATAATCGTAGAAAAATTAAGGGCAATGTCGCCCCTTGAATAAATTATCTTACCATATCTTGATACAGTGCCTCATTCGCCTCGTATTCGTCGTATTGTGCATCAAATTCGGTATCTGGCGGAAACGCAAATGGGACTTCTATATCTGCCTCCTCCCAAAGTCCTTGCCGAGCTGTTTTGAAATCGATTTTTTCAAGGTAGCTAATTAACCCACTAAAAAACTCACCTGTTTGCCCAAGATGTGCGGCAAAGGCCAATATTTCGTCCATGTTGTATCCTTGCTGGATATATGGAGTCGCAAAAGCCTCTTCGTTAATAAAGTGAAATTCATCCTCTAGCTCGAAACCGTCTTTAAACATTTTGTCCTCCTTGTATGTCCCACATTATATACGCAAAACTCCTCGTTGTCAATACTGCAGATTTAGGCTATGATTATAAAATGTACAGTGATGAAACATTAGAGAGATTCAAGGCAGTTAAAAACATGGGCAAAATCGCGGATGCAGACGCAATCGGTGAGGTGGGCAATGTATATTGCGGCGACATCATGAGGCTGTATCTCAAAATTGACAAAGTCAAAGACATCATCTTGGATGCCAAATTTAAAACCTTTGGCTGTGTTGCGGCGATTGTTTCTATGGATATGGCATGTGAAAAATTAAAAGGGCTTACCCTAGACGAAGCACTTAAAATAACAAATAGAGATGTCCTTTCTCTGATGGGGGCGAATATTCCAAAGCAAAAGATCCACTGCAGCGTCATGGCACAGGAATCTATCGAAGCCGCCATTAAAACATACCGTGGCGAACCCTTCACGCCCCACGACCACCACCACTAAATATCTCCAAGTCACCATTAACATGACCGTAGGCTACGGGCTTTGACTTGCATAGGTCATCGAACGCCCTGCTGTGCGACTTGGCCTCCATAAGAAGTTGTTCAAACTTTTCCAGCACTTCCTCCCCAGAGGTATCGGATCTCTTCGCCTTGCATATTTCCAAGGGGTTGTCCCTTAAATACACTTTCCTTTCATCTCCTGGCCAGTCGCCATCGTTTTCGTCAAAGCTGTTGGCACTTACCAATTCGCACGACCATATTCTCTTGTAATTGTACAAATTAAAACAATACGCTTGACCTTCTCCCACATATTCAACTGCCCTGTCTAACCACTTGACGAATTTTTTTGGTTTTATCATGTGACTAGTTTATCAACCCAATACGATTTTTGTCAAATTCGAGAATCACCCTGCACGACCATCAATAGTCTTGTTCTTTGCCGCGTGCATAATATTCTTTCAAAGAAATTTGACCACTCCAGTATTTCTCAAAATCATAATCCTCTTTATGTCTTCTGTCTTCTTCGGTCTTATGCCTTTCTATCGCTTCGTGTTCTTCTTGTTCTCTTAATTTTCTTCTCGCATCAGTTATGCTATCGTTACGGAAAAAACCTATTACAGGAATTATCTTCTTATTTGCCTGTTTCTCAAGAATTTCACGATATCCTTTGGTCATAAAGCAAGTATCGCCTATTTCGATTCAAATGTCAAGAGCGATATTGAAAAGGGGGCTGGTTACTATATATAGTTGATATGGGTTGGGACTTGTACTATATCTTGTGGTGTGATACTATAGATGAAAGGGAGGTAGTGTGAGTAAGAAGGTGAAGAAAAGGGACGGGAAAATTCAAAAGTACAATCGTAAAAAGATTGCAGATGCCATATTCAAGGCCGTTAAGGATTGTGGCGGAACTAACAGGCAACGCAGCGACGAGATTGCAATTGCGGTCGAGGAGGAGTTACTTGCGACTTTCGCTGGCAAGAACTATCCAACTGTTGAACAAGTCCAAGATATCGTGGAGAGGCACTTGATAAAAGCCGGCCACGACCAAGTCGCTAAAGCTTACATTTTGTATCGTGAAAAACGCCGTCAAGCCCGTGAACACGAGGCCTTACGAAAAGCAACAACCGAAACCTTCAATACCTACCTAGGTGGTGATGACTTTGCCATCAAAGAAAACGCAAACCAACAGCGTTCCGTGATGGGCCTCATGAACTTTATTCGTGAGGAATTTACCAAAGGCTACTGGCTTAACGATGTTTATCCGGCAGACATTGCAGATGCACACAAGACGGGAGCATTCCACTTGCATGACCTTGGCTTCTATGGAGCGTACTGTGTTGGCTGGGATGTTAAACAAATTCTGATGATGGGCTTTACTGGTGTCCCGGGGAAAATCTCCTCTGCGCCGCCAAAGCACCTGCGAACCGCGTTAGGCCAAATTGTTAATGCAACATTCACTTTCCAAGGCGAAACCGCAGGAGCACAAGCCTGGTCATCGTTTGACACTTACCTGGCACCGTTTATCCGTTACGATAACCTGGATTACAAACAAGTAAAACAAGCTATCCAAGAATTTGTATTTAACATGAATGTGGCAACAAGAGTTGGATTCCAATGTCCATTCAGCAATATAACTCTAGATATTACCTGCCCAAAAACACTTGCCGAAGAATTCGTTATCATCGGCGGCGAGATGCAAGGGGAAACTTATTCCGAATTCCAGGCCGAGATGGACATGTTCAACCTGGCGTTCTGTGAAGTTATGAAAGCAGGTGATGCGTCTGGCAGGGTCTTTTCATTCCCTATCCCAACAATTAACATAACTCCACAACTGAAATGGGATAGCCCAGTCATGGATGCAATAATGGACATGACAATCAAGTACGGGATTCCTTACTTTGCAAACTTTATTAACAGTGACCTCGATCCAGAGGACGCCGTTTCTATGTGCTGTCGTCTGCGCTTGGATGTATCCGAACTGCGAAAGCGTGGAGGTGGATTATTCGGGGCAAACCCACTGACTGGCTCGGTTGGGGTCGTCACCATTAATTTGCCACAATTAGCCTTTCTGTCAGCAAACGAGATGGAATTCTTCATCGGACTTGATCGTTTGGCCAACATGGCAAGGACCAGTCTAGAAATTAAGCGTAAAGTCGTCGAGGAACAAACTGATCGTGGCTTGTACCCATATTGTGCCTACTATCTGCAAGGCGTAAAAGATCGCAGTGGCGGGTATTGGGCAAACCACTTCAGCACCATTGGTATAGTTGGAATGCACGAAGCAATCCTGAACCTTTTTGGTGAAGGGTATGGCCTTGACACACAACATGGGCACGAATTTGCGATAAGGGTTCTGAACTTCCTGCGTACAAAAATGCAACAATACCAAGAAGAGACTGGTAACATCTATAACTTGGAGGCTACCCCTGCCGAGGGTGTTGCGCCCCGCCTTGCAAAGATGGATAAAACGCGTCACCCAAAAATCATCACCAGTGGCGGGGACTCCCCATACTATACAAACAGCACACAGATGCCAGTGGGATTCAGTGACGATATCTACAAAACCGTCAAGTTGCAAGACGAACTGCAATCCCTGTACACTGGCGGAACAGTTCTGCATGTTTATATGGGTGAGAGGCTGGAAGACATCGATACCGCAAAAAACTTCATTCAAAAAGTATTCAGCAACAGTAAAATGCCCTACCTATCTCTGACACCAACTTTCAGTATCTGCTGTGACCACGGTTACATCAAAGGTGAAGAGTGGAATTGCCCAACATGTAAGAGGGAAACCGAGGTCTGGAGCCGAGTTGTAGGCTTCTTGCGTCCTGTGCAAAACTATAATGCAGGTAAAACCCAAGAATACAGAGATCGTATCAAGTTCATAGTCAAGGATGATAAAACAACAGAAAAAAAGGTGGCTTAACCACCTTTTTTCTTTTTAAGCCGGTCGTATACTCGTACTCCTATCTTGAATTGACTAAGGTCCAGCTGTTGAATTTCTGCAGTCAAATCCCTGAAGGGCTTATCCCTTTCTTCTGCCCATTTTTTTGTTTCTGGGTTTTCGCTTGCTTTTGCCTTATCCAAGGATTCCCTGTTTCTTTCCAGCCACTTGTTGTGTATTATATCCCCCACTGTCGCATCATCATTATACCCAGCACAAATAATATCGGCGATGACTTTTCCAGCCTCCAAGTTCTCGTGTTGCCAATCTTTGCTTAGCTGCTCGAATGTCGCATTTGCAATGTCTATCTCGAATCCGTCTTTTGCTTGCCTGACAAAAATAGGAAGATTGCCTTTAAAGCATTTACCGAATTCTTTGTCTTTCACCGTTTTCCATCTAGGGTCGTATGTCCCGTCCGCGAGCAACCTAGTAATCCTCCACTCGTCGTGCAGGCGGCTGCCTATTATCTGGGACAAAATTACAAGGTTCATGTTGAATAGTATCATGTTCGCTGGGTTGACGCAACAGCATCGGTAATGGTATGATTGAATGTGGTTAAAATAGCAGGGTTCCAAAAGAATAGCTTTATTGATTACCCAGGAAAGATCGCCTCGGTGGTATTTTTAGGCGGATGCAATATGCGATGTTATTTCTGTCACAACTTTGAAATTTTGACACAAAAATCCAATGTCAAAGATTTTAATGAAGTAATTGCAGAGCTAGAAGAACAACTGGAATTTATTGACGCAGTAGTTGTCAGCGGAGGCGAACCAACCCTGCACCCACATATCCGCGAAATTTTACAAAAGATTAAGGACTTGGGCGTTTTAATTAAACTGGATACTAATGGCTCAAATCCCGAAATGTTACGCGAATTTGTGGAAAGCAACATGGTGGACTATGTTGCCATTGATGTCAAATGTGCGTTCGACCGAGAAAAAATAGTCCAGGGAATTACAGCACTAGGTAACAAAATCTTGCAATCAATTGACTACCTGATAGGACAGGACAAGGTCGATTATATGTTCAGGACAACACTTGCCCCTGCCCTAGATGAAGATGATCTATTGGCAATCGCCGAGATGATAAAGGGGGCAAAGACATATCAACTGCAACAGTTCATACCAAACGAGAACTCGGAGGAATCCTGCTTTGGAGGTCTGCAGCCATTCACAAAACAGCAGGTTGAAGAATTCGCAAAATTATTCGAAGGAAAGGTCGAAAAGGTTTTGATTCGCGGTTTTTGATGTGATAAACTGAGCTGTGGCGAAAAATAAGAAAAAACAAAAGAATACCGACTTGCAAAAAGCAAAGCGGGCACCGAAACAATACTCGGTTGACCCGCGTCTTGATCGTGCCTATTCGCGGAATATTCGCTGCCCTTACTGCAAAGCATTAATCGCTAAATGGACAACGACCTGCGTCCAGTGTGGAATCACAAAAGAAGAAATTGTTTATGCTTCACACCAGGACGCAAAGGCCGTCATCAACAAGGCCGAAAAAGGAAAAGTTCTGTGGACAAAAACAATCCCGGTCGACTTGAATTTCCGCAAGTTTATGTTGCTACTTATCTTTTTGGGCGTATTTGGAGCACATAACTTCTATGTCGGACGAAAGGTTCGCGGGTGGATTATACTTTGTTCGACATTATTGCTGATATTTTCATCCCTGTTCTTTTATCATCCGAATTTTGACCTAGGAACTCCTGGCCATCCATGGCGAGAAGCGTTCCCAGGGTCAGTAATCTTCCCCTTTGATATGCCAGGTATAATCGCAATTGTTGTATGGTTCGTAGACTGGTTTGCTGCAGTAGTGTTCAGCAGTTTCAAATATCCAATACGAATCAAGGGGAAGGATGGTCCATTTGATGCCCCTAAACCTCAACCTCCTGAACAGCATCTTGCATCTTCCTTAACGCCTGATTAAACCACCTAGATTCCGTTGGATAACTAACACCAGATAATACAAGGCTTGATCCACGAACCAGCTTGATGGTTTCCAAGCTTCTATCTATAACGCTTTTGATTTCCTCATCTGTGAATTCCCTGTTCCCATGTATTTCTCTCAATTTATTGACAGCGAAGGATATAAGTAATCGATTTTGATACAAGCAACGCCCGCGGACATCTATTCCAGTTTCTTGTAACATTTTCCGCATAGCATTCCTCGCACCGCTGACCATGTATGACCATACCTTTGCCCCACCCCCAGGCTCCCAGTTCCGCAAAGCACTTATTGCCGCCACGAACATTATGCCTACTAAATCTTCTGCCTCGTGGTCTACATAAGCGTTTTGTCTTATACTGTACAGATAATTATCCGCGATTCTGTAAAAATACCCATACATAGTTTCATAAAACTTCTCAAACGCCTCGTTAAAAACCGGATGTCCGTTAGGATATTTCTTGGCTATATCCATCATTTCATCTGGTGTCATTAGATTAATTTAACACAAAACGCCCTACTTCGTCAATACTGCCCGCGAATCTATTGACTTCTGACAGTGCTTTTGGCATAATATTGGTATGAATCTAAACACACTCTCGCCCAGTGCGAAAATCGTCAAAACACAGCAGTTAGTGTCTATGGGGGCCTCAGAGCCCTTTAGCGACATCAAGACAATCGGAGTCATTAATACAAGTGAAGCCTGTGATACATCTGTCCAGGTAATCGCAGGTGTCCGAAGTGCAGGCAGTGTTGCTCGTGAATTTTGGCTGCCCGAGTTAGGTGCCTGGAACAAACTTAATCCTTTGACGGCACAATATACCGAGAGTTTCGTCGGCCTGGCAGGGCGTAACCTGCTTGGGCTAGTCAAAACAAACGGCCTCGACGGAGTTGTAATTATTTCATGTTGCCAAGAAACTACGCTTGGACTCCTGATGGGATGCCTGCGAATCAATTGCCCTGTGTATGTGATACCGTCGCATAATCATGGTTTATTCAAGATGTTAGAGGGGCTTGGAATGACTATCGAGAATTATACATATACCCTTGCATCTGCATTCGAAACAGGCAAGCAAATTGTAGAGCGGGCTGTCAAAACACATTCTCCAAAACGATTCTTTACAAAACAAGCCCTGCTTTCGGTTCAGTCTGATATTTCAGGCATGGTAATGGCGGCAAAGCTGGTTCGTGCAAACGATACCAAACTGCCAAGTGACTGGCTCGTCAGTAAAGAAAATGGTAATTTAATGGTTCGCGGCAGTGCCTGTGAAGAAGGAGGCCTTGTCAAGGTTCAGGAGAACTACCCCACACAATTCAACGGACAGGCCTGGGTATATAAGACTTTGGAAGATGCCGATCGTGCGATCAGTGGCGGCCAGATCAAAAACGGAATAGTTGTCTTACAGAACTGTGCTGGCATAAATATCTCGATTATTACTCAAGCAATTGAACAAAAAAATCTTGAATCATCCGTCGCACTTGCAACAGATGGGTATTGCGGTAATCCTACAGCTGTGTTTACGGTTACGCACTGTGAGGGTACTGCTTTTTCGCTTATTCAAACGGGTGATGCCTTAGAAATCGATCTAGGCAAAGGTCGATTTAATACAAATGTAGGAAGCAAAGACATGCGTCAGCGGGAAAAGCGCGGTTCAATTACAAAAAGGGAGCTATACTTCTAGACCCTTGCCGAGCCTATTACATAAAATGCTTCAGGCATGTTACGAAGTGCATTTTGTCGATATAGATATCTCATTTGAAACATTGCCCCTATTATAGTATTTGCGCGATCACGGAGGATTTTTGTTGTTAGATCACATGGAGGATCCCCCTCGACAGTACGCCACCGTGTTCCATTAAGTTCCATCCTGTCATAAAATGTACGGAAGTCGCGAGTCAGGAAGTGTCTGCCACTGGTCATGCATACTCCTGTATAGGTGCTGGTAACAAAGCCAACACCAAGAGACACAGTGGTTGGATCAAGTACAGATACCCCGAGTGTTAATCTGTTATATGTACGAATTCCAAACATGTGGGTAATGGTTGCGTAAATGTCAATGTTCGCCATAAACCTCTCGATTCGGCGTTCAGTTCGATCATTCGGATTTAAAATCATGAATGGCAGCCGCTCGCCCAAAACATTGTTCTCAGCATCCAAACCTGACAGCAATCCTCCTCCTGGATTTCGTGGATCGTTGTATGCGACCATATTAAAGTGGTCCCCATATAAAACAAGAACTGTTGTGTCAGCAAGCATGACAGTTCCACATGGATGACGAGCCAAATCTGGAGTATTTTCCAGGTGCTCCATCAAAATACCAATGCCAATGTCATAGTCATGCAATGCAATCATGTATGACATTACCGCATGGCGAATCTCGGGAAGCCCCATCTTCGGGAAATCTTGAATTAAAATATTCTCGTGATCTTGAATCCATTGTGTGGCCTGTGCAAAATCAGGTAGTGTCATCACAACGGAACTGGTATGTGGAGCGTGTGGAGAAATGTTTAAAACATAGTTAAAAAATGTTCTGTTCGACGGGGCAATATAATTAATCATCTCTCTGAACATTACGCTGTCACTGTTACGACTCATACTGTTATGGATTCTTATCCCTACATGCGTTGTGTCTTTTATCCAGTCGAATCCTTTGTATTGAGGTAAAAAAAACGAGCTGCGACCGTAAAAAGTTCGATGGAAATTATGAATCGCACCGATTTGGTCGTGACCAGCCCTGCGAAATATATGTGGCAGGGATTGCGGCGTTTTCACCCGTGGGAAATTCGACCACATCTCTAATCCTTGAACATGCGAGCCTACAAGGGACACATACTCGGTTATATTCGTCCGTTCATGCCCATAAAACCCATCAACCCATGTTGACATGCCTTGGATTCTGTATAAATTTGGAGTCAATACTGGATGAATAGCATCAAGTTCCACAGTCTCCATCATTAACATAATCATGTTATAATTCTCGTCTAATTGCCATTCGGGTGATAATTCCACCCAATCACTGTGAGAAAATTCTGTGGGCGGCAATTCTGTTGTAAATGTTGGATTGATTCCAGTAATGTGAAGCAAATTTCTAAAATAAAAGGCAAATGACCCGAATCTTCTTAGATAATTCTCACGATGACTGAATTGATTTAACATGAATCGACTGTTATGTTCGTTATCTATCCAGTTTGCATAAACAGGTGGTAAAACCGAGTGATGTACGATCTTGCCACTTAGGGTAATCGTCATAATTAAAATCACCACTACAAAACCCTTAAGGGTGTATCCTGCCCTTATATGTCTTAGTTTCCTCTTTACTATTATGCACGCGGCTATGAACGAGGCCCCAAGAGCAATAAGAAGCCCTAGCTCCAAAAATATCACTAACTGGGCACTTTCCATCGCAAACCAAATCTCTGTAAATGCCATAACATTTTCAAATTGGAAGATTTCGCTGAGATTGCTGGTTGCCCCTATATTTGCCAAGGTCACACCCCCCTGAAGGAAAAGGGCGAATCCAAAAATAGAAATCTGTGCGGTGCGGTTAGGAATACAAGAAATTATAAGGGCAAATACCAACATTACCGCAAACGAGAAGAAAAAACCAGCTGGCATTCCCCACCCCGTCCGTGTAAACATAATAACTTCAAATAATATGCTAACAACCAACCATGCAGCAGGAATAAGCAGCTTCGCCATAACAACTTGTTTGCGAGTGATTTGTTTCTCCTCTTGCACTTCCATAGTTTATAATATACAATGAATTTTAATTTTTGCCAAATCTTCTATTGCGTTTTTGATACTCTGCTATACATTTGTCTATAAATTTTTCAGTTATAGCGGGCCAGTGTAGCTTTGGAAAATAAAATTCGGAATATGATAAATGCCACAACATAAAATTACTAATTCTTTGCTCGCCACTTGTCCTGACAACAAAATCAAGATCAGGCAAATCTCCGCCCCACAAGAGTTTGGCAAACCCTTCCTCGGACACGGGTTGAACCGCCAGATTTGCGGCCCGAACGATGTCTGCCCTGCCACCGTAATTAACGCAGAGGTTTAAAATGCAACGAGTATTATCTCTTGTTGCTTCTACTACATCGTTCAAAACATCCTGCATATCTTGCGGAAATTTGGTCAAATCGCCACTGGTTACTACTTTGATTCCCTCGCGGATAAATTCATCTTTTGCCTCGTGCATGTTTTCGCGAACAATACGAAAAATCTCGTCGATTTCCGCCTGTTCCCTGTTCCAGTTTTCGGTAGAAAATGCAAAAATAGACACCACTTCAATGCCTCTGTTGGCACAATGTTTAACCGCCAACTTGACACGACGAAAACCCTCTTGATGTCCGACAAATTTCGCAAGTCCTTTCATCTTCGCCCACCGACGATTGCCGTCCATGATGAATGCGATGTGTCTTGGGACTGGTTTTGTCATTAAATCTCCAATATTTCTGATTCCTTGTTTGCCAATAATTTATCGAGGCTCTCTGTATATGTTCCAGTCAGTTTCTCGACATCTTTCTTGATTGTCTCGACCTCGTCCTCGGATATATTATCATCTTTACTTATACGCTTTAATCCATCCATTGTGTTCTTGCGCTCGTTTCGGATTGCAACTTTGCCCTCTTCAGCGATTTTTTTGACTTGTTTTTTCAGCTCCTCACGGCGTTCTTTTGTCAGGATTGGGAATATCAAACGGATTACCCTTCCGTCATCAATTGGATTTGCCCCCAATTGTGCCAAGGTCAATGCTTTGCAAACTTCTCTAAGAATTGCCGTATCCCATAAATTTATGACAATTGTGCGGGAATCAGAGGCGGTTATGTTACCCAGGTTTCGGATTGGTGTTGGTTCACCGAAATAGTCAACATTTATCCGTTCTACCAACCCAGTACTAACCCGCCCTGCCCTGACCATGCTGAATTCGGCTTTGACATGAGCGACGGCTTTACCCAATCTCTCCTCGAAATTGAACAGTAGCTCGTTCACATTTTCATTAAGATAGTTCACAGCGAACCTCCTTGACCAATTCTATGTAAAATTTCAAGTTTTGGCAAGCGATTTCATCCACACAAGCAATACATTTATATCCGCGGGATTAACACCACTTATTCGTGATGCCTGCCCTATACTAGTCGGGCGAATGGCATTTAACTTCATACGAGCCTCCAGCCGCAGTCCAGAAATCTTGGAGTAATCAATATCAGGCAGCAAGGAAACATTCTCTTGTGTCTTGACCTGTTCAATTCGGGCGAGTTCTTTTTGAATATAACCCTCGTATTTGATTTCAATGTGGATTTGTTCAGGAATCCCGTGTAGAATTTTTCCTTGCTTGATTTCTTGAATTTGATTGCGAGTTAGTGAATTTTTCAAGTTTTGAAGTTTTTTTTGCTTTTTTTGAAATATTTTCCATCGTTTTTCACAAACAAGCCCAGCCTCCCGTCCGATCGGCGTCATTCGAGTATCCGCATTATCTTGTCGGAGAAACAATCGATGCTCTGCCCTACCTGTCATCATTCGGTAGGGCTCGTTAGTTCCCTTGGTCACTAGGTCATCCACCAAAACACCAATGTAACTCTGGGTTCGAGACAGGGTCAGCGGTTTTCCTGATGCATTGATTCCCGCCAATAATCCTTGTGCGGCTGCTTCCTCGTAACCACTGGTCCCATTGATTTGACCAGCGAAATACAGTCCTTTGCATTTTTTTGATTCAAGCGTCGGAAGCAGTTGAGTAGGATCTATGCAGTCATATTCAATGGCATAACCATCACGCATAATTTGGGCATTTTGCAAACCTGGGATAGTCTTTACATATGCCGCTTGAACATCGGTAGGCAGGGATGTCGACAAGCCCTGCAGATACACCTCGGTCGTACCAAGTGCCTCAGGCTCAAGGAACACCTGATGCCTGTCCTTATCGGAAAACCGTACAACCTTGTCCTCGATAGATGGGCAATATCTTGCCCCCACCCCTCGCACCGTATCCTGGTACATTGGACTTCTAGCAAGATTATTGCGGATAACTTGATGCGTTTCATCGTTCGTCCAGGTTAGGTGGCAAACAATGAGATTTCTAATCTTTCTCTTGGTTAAAAATGAAAAAGCTTGTATATCATCCTCGCCGTGTTGAATTTCAGTTTCGCTGTAATCTATTGTACGGCCATTAACCCTTGGGGGGGTCCCCGTCTTGAATCGCCTTGTTGATATTCCCAATTTTTTAAAGCTACTGACCAGCTCTCCTGACCTCTCCCATCCAGCAGGACCTGTGCTGTAGATGTTTTCGCCGATTAGGATTTGGCTGTTCAAATAAACACCTGTGGCGATAATGACTGAACTTGCAAAATACTCCTCGTCGCTTTGCAATTTCACCCCCTCGATTCGCCCATCAGAAAAAATCAATTCTGTGACTTTGCCTTGCCTAATCGTGATGTTAAGCTCGTTTTCTAGAATTTCTTTGGCGGTTTGATGGTATTTTCGTTTGTCAACTTGTGCTCGAAGGCTCTGGACCGCCGCACCTTTACCCCTGTTCAACATACGAATTTGGATCGCAGTCTCGTCTGCGATTTGCCCCATTACCCCGCCTAAGGCGTCAATTTCCATAACTAGATGCGCCTTGGATGTCCCACCTATTGAAGGATTACAGGCAATATAAGAAATACTATCCAGGTTGAGAGTTAGAACAAGCACCCGCTTCCCAAGTCGTGCCCCGGCGACAGAGGCCTCGACCCCCGCGTGCCCCGCACCAACAACGATGATGTCAAAGTCCCTTTTCAATCTCGACCTCCCCTACATGAAATGTTTCCTTTATGGAAGGCGTGCGTACATATACCTCGAGGCCTCTGTAAGGAGTCAGCTTCAATAGATCAGCCGAAACCTGCTCCGCAAGCTTGACCAAGTCATATTCAACATCCAACTTAGACAAAAAGTGACTGACTCCATCAAATATAAAGCCTCTTACAACCACCCCCTCTAACCTGTTTTGTTTGGTCAAGCTATCATGGCTGGTCACCTTATTATCTTTGTCAAAGAAAACGCTCTTCCCATCGTCCGAGATTACCCAGATACATTTATCTTGAGCCCTGATATTTTTTACTCCGATATATTCCATCGGGCTATTATATCACGATATTGACAAAAGCACCAAAATTTGATGTGGAAAAATCGCTAAACTACGCACACCGACTCGCACAGCCCCGACATGAACCGCGACATCCCACTTTCAAATTGGTGGTTGCAGGACCGTTGATTAATTGACCTTTCTTGTCAAACCGGGACCCGTGGCATGGGCAATCCCATGTTTTCGTATCACGATTCCATTTCATACGACACCCCATATGTGAACATGCAGGCCCAGGGACAATTTTATTCAAGAACGCCAATAACACATTTCCCACATGCCCCGACGCCTTAACGGAATTCACAACCAAATCCATTCTTTGAGGCGAATAGATACTGTCATCATCTGCCTTGCCCAGAATGATATCGGTTACTATCTTTGCCGTGACAAAGGAACTGGTCATTCCCCATTTGTTAAACCCGCTGACTACAAAAACATTATCAGTGAAATGAGAATATCGGCCAGCGTACGGCAGCCTATCCAAAGTTATACAATCTTGAGCAACAAATCGTGCCACCTCTTTTCGCTTTCCAAAGTGTTTACTTAGATGCCTCTCCATTATTCCGAATTTGTCTTTTTTAGATTTCTTGCCCACCCTGACCGAGACTCCATCCATTAAAATATCATCGCCAACGCGTCTGTATTCGAATCCCGTTTCGTCGATACTCTCGTAACTTATCCCCTTGCAAAACTCTGTTTTGTCTTTAAACGCAATACAGTAATTTTGCCCCTGGTACATCTTCAGCCAATAAAACCCCAACTTGTTAATATATGGAAAGTGTGTTGCCACAATAAAATACTTTGCAGTGATTGTTTTATCATTGACACTCAGCGTCTCTCCATCAGGGGCTTCAATTACACGAGCGTCTTCGAATATTTGTCCGCCTCCCTTTATAATTTCATCCGCCAAGAAATTTATTAAATCCAGAGGATTAAATTGAAATGCATCAAATTCTAAAGCTCCTCTGATGGGATACGGCAAATCAACTTCTGTAGTCATTTCTAAATCAAGGCCTAGGCTTTTATAAGCTTTCACTTCTTTTCTTAAATTTTTTAGACCTTTTTTCTTTGTAGAAAATAAAGTGAATTTTATCGGCTCTAAATTAGGATAAATCTTTCTAATTGATTTGATCGCATTCTGGGCATCCTTTAGATATTGTTCACCCTTATCGCCTAGATCCTTGTAAATCAAGTCATGGGCATAGGTCAAAATCGCACTAGAACCCGCCGTCACACCACTGCCAACAAACTTGGCCTCCAACACACACACTTTCTTGCCGGCCTTTACCAAGTGGTATGCACACCAAAGGCCCGCAACGCCCCCCCCGATTATGGCGACATCGCATTCGACATCGCCGCTTAACTCACCAAACTCGCGACCCTTTGTTTTCCAAATCGAAGACATCTGTTAATTATTGACAAGTTCGACCTCTTCTGACTTGGCCCTTTTCAGAATAAATTGCATGGTTTATAGGGCCATATCTGTGCTACACTATTCAAGTATGAAAAAACTTATGGGGCTGTTTATTGTATTAACTTTTGCCATAACTGGCGTGATGTTTCTGGTGCCAACGGACAGTGGCGATGTCCATGCGGGTTGGACAGTTGATGAAATCAGGTATTTGATGCGAGAGCATCAACTTGATGGTGGTGTGATCACAACCGAAGTAGAAATCGAAACTCAAGAAACCTCCAGTATTGTGCCTCTTGGCTCGCGCGATTTTAATATCGAAAGGATAATCTACAGCGGCAAATCAGACGAAGACAGTATCGTTGTCGTCCTGATGGGGGACGGATTTACGGCAGGGCAACAAGGTGATTTCATGAATCATGCTATTGGCGTTGCACAATTCATGATTGGGTTTTATCCATTTAATTTATTTGAAGACCTGTTCACCGTCTATGCAATTCAAGTAATCTCGAACGAATCAGGGGTCAGTCGTCGAATCAGTGGCTTTCCCGAAATTATCGTTGATAATTATTTCGGCAGCTATCGCCCCCATTCTACTGGATTAAACTATCCTCACGGCCTGATGGTAAATAGGGTGCGTCAACTGGCGGGACAGGCCGCTGGCGGAATTGCGAATGTCAATATGATCCAAATAATTGCTAACACAACATATTTTGGTGGAGTCGCATGGACAGCACATCATATGTACAATCCTGTCTTAGGGGTCTCCTTAACTACGGTGCATAATATTGGTGGTGGAGCATGGATTACTAACTATTTCCCATACAGGTGGTATGGGACATTCATTCACGAGTTCGGGCATTCGTTCGGATCTCTTGCCGACGAACATAATCAGGCAAACACAGGCGAGAGGCCAAATATGACCCACGGCAGCAACGCGGGGCCAAATATGCGATGGAACCACTGGCTGGGTCATGGGCACATGCGTTTCAATAATATCGACAGAGGACCAATCAGGTTCAATGTATTCGACAGCGGAAACGCAACCGGATGGGCGGTCCCCCATACAAATTGCATCATGTCAACATCTGGAAATGTTATGTTCAATGCCGTAAACTCTGCTGAGCTTGTCCGTCGTATGGCACAACACCAAGCAGGTGAAACATTCATGCCACGCGGCTCGACAGAGCGAACGGTCGCCTTCCCTGCCGATGCGACACGAATTTTGAATTATGCCTTTAATGGAAATACCGCACTTGAAACAGTCATGATTCATGCGTTTATTGAGACAATTGGGCGATACGCATTCCTGGGCACAACTGGTTTGCGAACAATTGAAAATCGCCGCTCGATTCCCCAACAAATTGACGCAACAGTTTTTGCTGGAATCGACAAGTCCCAAGTTGTCCTGTATGTCCCGATCGGCACAGCTAAGGCCTACATTGATGCAGGATGGAACTTTCCTAACATTTTCGAAAGGGAAGACTTCCTGACCCCACTTGGAATCACGGGAACCATTACAGCGATTGACCGAGCATATGACGGCACCACCAGAGTTGAATTGGCAGGAGGCGAAATTTCTGGTGTCCACTATGGTCATAATGTTACAATCTCGCATGGAATGATGATGAATTCCCATGTAGGCGAGGGCAAAACCGTTACGATCGTATTTGGTGGAACGCATGGACACCTTTATTTCACAACCCTTACATTAACGGTTGATATCACGCGAGCCTATCGTACGATATATACCCTGCCGCAAAATATCTCTACCAGAGCCCAAGACCTATCCGATATAACCTTGCCTACTGGCTGGCGTTGGGTCAACCCAAACCTCGAGTTGCAAATCGGCACACACGAGGTTGATATATACATGCCTGGGGGGACAAATCACTATAACCTGTACGCTACTGTAACCGTAACGATACGACAGGCCTCTGATCCAACAATTGCGTTCATTGTTTTGGGCGTATTCGCCGTTGCAGCGGTCGCCGCCGCCATTGTCGCAGCAACCACCGCCAAGAAAAAAGTATAAACTACTTCACTTATACAATCCATTGTAGTATAATTATTAATGTTGAATATGGCATAAGGAGGCCGTCTATGGCAGAAAGATTAAATGTTAACCCAACAAGAATGGAGTTGCAAAGGCAAAAAGCCCGTCTGCGTACCGCGGCAAGAGGCTGGAAACTCTTAAAAGATAAATCCGACGAAATGATTCGTACCTTTATGGAATTAGCAAAAGAAAACAAGAGACTGCGTGAAAGCCTAGATGGCGAAGTTGTGTCTGCTTTGCAATTATTTTTAACAGCAAGCACACAGATGAGCAAAAAAGAACTTGAATCCGCGATATCTGCAACGGCCGCCAGCCGCATTTTATCATTAGAGGCCGGGACAACATCTATTATGGGTCTTCCTGTTCCGAAGCTGGAGGTCACTCGTGACGGAGGCGGCGATATAACTCTTATCAAAACTACATCCAGTTTTGACAAGTCTATCAATACGATTGCCCGCTTGTTGCGAGAATTAATGCATCTTGCGGAAATCGAGAAGTCCTGTGACATGTTGGCGTCTGAAATCATCCGGCTTCGTCGCCGAATCAACGCACTCGAATTTATTTTGATGCCGCAAATTCGGGCGACTATCCGGTTCATCAATATGAAACTAGCCGAGAACGAGCGCTCGCAACTGGTCCGCGTCATGAAGGTCAAAGAACAACAGGTAAAGAAGGTATCTTGACAAAGTTCCCATTTTGCGATATAATATTTACATGAGCAGAAAAAGAAACCAGAACTTGTTTGAAAGAAACACAACTGTGCGTAGGTTGTCCCACCTTGCCTTGGCAGCGGTCTTTTTGAAGAGCGGAAGCTTTGCTGTGGGCGAGATTATGCAAGCAGTCGAAAACAGGCCCGCGGTGGTCGCACATCGTGAAATGGTTAACGAAGCAACCGATGCGTTTGATAATTCTGTGTTTGATTTCGTAAACCATATGTCGCAAGAGCAATTCGACCAATTTACGCATGCCCTTGCTATGGCGAACAGCATGGCCCCTGAGGACTTTATAGCCGCCCGACATGAACCTTGGTTGGATTCCGTCATGATGTCCGACCAAATGGTTATTCGCCGGGCAACAGGCTCTATGGTTACCAGTGGACAAAATCCCACCACAAGAAGTACTAATCTTTTAAGATTTATGGACGGTGACCTGAATCGCATAGGAGCAAATAACAGAACCAGTACAATTGAGGGGTTTACATCCGCCGTTGGCGATATTATTAATGGAGCGACAATCGGAGAACCAGAAACAGATATGATGGGCTTCATAAGTGACCGAATGGGTGACTTGCAACATGCTAATGCACAATCACCTGATGTTGAGCGACATGCGCGTGGGTGGGCGACGGCAGGAACAATCGGTCTGGCCTTGGGAACAATTATTCCTAGCGTGAAACTTACGAAAATTTCGATTGTAGAAGGCAAAAATCGGAAAGAACGAAGAGCCAAGGAAAGAGAGGTCAAAAAAGAAGCACGAGCATTAAAAACCAAGGAAGAAAAAGCCGCAAAGGCATTGTTAGTCAAACAAGCAGCCGACGCCGCGGCAAAAGAAGAAGCCAAAAAGTTAGACGAAAGACGCAAAAAAGAGATGAAAGATATAACAGGCTCCTTCGCAACATTCGCCCAAACAGGTGACCCGGCCCACAGAGAAAATTTGGAAGCCTTGGCAAAAAAGATGCTGGAAACCGATGGAGACGACTACGGATTAATGAATCTCCTTAAAGAGCAAGACAGAAAAAGGTTAGATGCCAAGAGGGCATCGATCAGTACAGATAATAAGCTTAATGTTGATGTCATGCGAAACATAGCTCAGGGCATTGTTCATGTCCCAGAAATTACTGGCGTTGCCGGCAGAGACCTTGGCAGCGAGACACAAGAGAACTGGCAAGGGGATAAAGAAAAAGAGGATTAGACCTCTTTTTTTATAATGATTCGTGTGTGACGGACAATCCATTTTTTCATCCGCAATGCTAACCACGCCATAAAAATACCATAAGCAATCAATGTTAGTGTCGGGACAAGTGCAAACCCCAAAACATTTATATCGCCACCATCTCCTGAGGGCAAGACCCAAAACATAATTGAGAATGCTAATGCAATCAACATTGGCCCAAATAACAGAAGCAACACAGTTCGAAGGAACAGAAAAAGCGGACTGCCATAGAATTCATGCTGTCTTCCATCTATTATTGTGTGTTTTGACACCCAACGCTCTCTGAAGCACATTGCAAATGGCAGGGCCAATCCCATCGTAAAGGTTATTGCTAAAACAATAGTTGTATTTGTAATTATCCACATGAAAACTCCACCAGTAAATTTTGATTCTTTTTCCATGCCTTAATTATACCCATACCTAAAATACCCTGTCAATCGAGTTCGCGTTCTCGCCTTCAATCAGTTGGGCGATTTGAAATATCTGCTCCGAAGTGAGGCTTCCTTCTGTATGCGGCAAGATAGACGCCTGCCCCAACAGTTCGCTTAACTGGGATATGTTGGCCATCATTCGCCCCGAGAAGGCAACACTCTCATTAACATCCTTCGTCGCGGGCGAATTAAGCAATTTCTTTTTGGCAAATATTGTGTTGTCAATTGTATTAAATGGGTCGTGCAGGTCTATTTGCTCTAACCCCATCTCGCCGTCAAGATTGATATCATAATGCACCCCGAATACTTGCCTTAGGATTTTCCTCCTGTATACTGGACTGCTTAATTCTTTTTCCGAAAATCTCAGCAAGGTTCCCTTCCGTGCCCTTGGCACATAAAAGCCATCTTCGCCGGATACTACAAGGGCGTTAAGCGACCATTCGTTTTTTGCATTTGCTTCCATAACAAATATATTGTCCGCCCCAATTTCCAGTTGATCCAATACCTCACCCTCGATTTCATTTTCATCGCGTGACTCGCCTCGTAATTCCTTTTGTCGCTGGTCGTGTTTCTCCTTTTCTTTTTCCCTCCATCTTTCAAATTCTATTACTACCGCTTCCTTCAGTAACTCACAGGCGACTTCTATATCTTCCTCGCTTGGCTGGTATCCAAGATAATATCTCGCATTATCCTGTTCCAAATCTTTTAAAAAGTACTGCTTGTACACATCTACCAATGCAAAGGCTCCCCTCTCGAGGCTCATTTCATTTCTATTACCTTTCCAGATATGTTTTTCCGCTTTCTCTTTAAGATCCTGTATTGCACACCTGACACACATTGCGTCCGCCCCAAAATATCCCAACACAGTATTATAATTTTTGCTGTCCCCCAATATTTTATCCAGAGAACCTGCATCTCTTAATTCCTTAATTTGCTCTAAATTACCATCAAGTACATTATCCCATCGAAGGGAACCAATTGCCTGATTTGTATATTTTTTCGCATTTGATTTGGCATTACCAACCACCCAGGGATCAAGACCATAAAACCTGATATCTACAGACTCGTCATGCCCGAAACCGATTGTTTTTTCTTCATGTCGATTTGAAACAAACCACTTTTCGATCTCGGTGAATTCCGGGTCTACCCACACATGCTTGTATTCTCTCATAACTCCTCTCTTCTAAAACATCCCACCAAATGGTCATTGACAACACCTATTGCCTGTAACCACGCATAGATAATCGTCGAGCCTACGAAACGGAAACCGCGTCTCTTTAAATCCTTACTGATTTTGTCACTCAGCGGCGTCGAAGCAGGAATTTCTTCCATTGCTTTGAAATTATTTTTGATGACCTCTCCATTTGTAAAACCCCAGACATAATTACTGAAGCTGCCGAATTCCTTTTGGATTTCCAAAAATTTCTGGGCATTACTAATAATTGCTCGAATTTTTAATTGATTTCGCACGATTCCCGCATTTTGCATTAATTCCTCGTATTTCTTCTCGTCATACCGCGAAATCGTTTCGATATCAAAATTATCAAATGCTTTATGAAAATTGTCCCATTTATACAAAATTGTTCGCCACATCAGACCCGCCTGCATCAAATCAAGACTAAGTTTCGCGAATAACATCTGATCATCATGCACGGGCACACCCCACACCTCGTCATGGTATTTTTCCATCAGCATATTACCTTGTGGCCAGCCACATCGAATTTTATCCATCTATCAGACCTCCCTTTCATCGAATTTTCTTCTTTTAAAATCCCTGCCGTACATAGCCGCGTCTATTTCCTTTGGGCGTTCCTCGTATGGGAGATCATTCTGCCTATCCCAGTCTCGTATTGCCCACAGATCTGGCATATCCTCCCGTGCTAACTCTCCCTTCAGGGCGAGAGTTTGTTGAAAGTGCTTCATCTCGTGCAGAACGGTTTCTTGGAATTGACCAAGGGCCAAGTTGTTAGTCCGCAAAGTAATCAACCCTGATGAAGGCGTATGTTTCCCAAGGGCTATGGACCTTTTTTTTACCCCTTTTATCGCAAAGTGTAACATTGCAAGGCAAAACACTAACCCTATAATAGGTTCCAGAACTCCCCCAACGCCTATAGCTGTGTTCAGATGCAACCCAATTAACCCACCAGCGATTGCCCTGTAATCCCACTTTGGATTGTATGAATCCATCTTCTCCAGAAGTATACGGCCTTCAGGCGTTCCTAATTCTTTTGCGACCTCTTGGGCGATTGTATTTGCTAAATTCAATCGCTCGCCTTGGGTAAGCTTTTCAAAAGCTCCCTGATCCATCCTTTGGGCTTCCTCAAAGGTAAAGTGTCTGTCCGAGGTGCTTTCGTAAAGGGTTCTTTTATCCTCACCTTCTGGTTTAACACGACGAATTTCCTGCCAGGGATTACTGAACATTGTTTATCTCCTTGCTCTTTTCGTTTTGTTACGCTTTGGCTTCTTGGTTATGAAGTCCATTGCTAAGAGTACACCGAACGCGAAAACGATTACCATAGTCACAAGCATCCAGTAATCGAACCACTCGCCAGGAGCAATCGAACCATCAACCTCCAACGCGCCCATCCCGCCATCGCCCAAGGCACTGACTCGCACCAGAATGTCCCCAACCTGACGGGTGGTCAAGACGGTCGTATCCGCCGCCTCCAGCCTGCGAATAATTGCACCATGTGGGTGACCGAAGCTGTTCGCCCCAACCTGGATAATTGCGTATGTTGGGTTAATTGCGTTTATCAAGGCTTGGCTTGTACTTGTTGTACTGCCGTGATGGGAAACATCCAAAACATCGACACTAATCGAGTTACTGCCAAGATACGCCAGCATATCAACCTCGCACGCCACATATGAATCACCGGTGAACATTATTGTTCTCCCTGCGAAAGTTATTGTGAAGATTGTGCTCAGTCTGTTTAACGCATCGAAATGGTGTCCATTAGGGGAGAGAAACCGAACCTGGGCCCCTCCTAAGTCTGACTGAATCTCTTTACCGCGGTATGGAACCGAAATGGTAGCAGAACTGGTCGCTAGCTTCCTTGTAAAATCTTGCATTAAGCGGGTGTTGTGAACCATGACTGGGGCCGACAAACCAAATAATGCTGGTACACTACTATCGATTTCGTATTGCGTGAATGCCAAAGGCCGTATCACATGTCCGACGGTATAATTTGCCAAAAGGTAATATCCAGCCCCGATATGGTCAGCATGGGAATGAGTTGCAACAAAGTAATCCACAACTCGCGGAGTATCCCCTGGGAAGATGTGGGTTCGTAGGTAATTGCTGAACGCGTTTCTTGATGCGTTTGTATTTGTGCCTGCGTCGACTATCATAATTCTTTCGTTTGGGAAACGAATTACTGCGGCGTCACCTTGACCTACATCTATAAAATGTACATCCAGGCCTCCATCAAAGGTTATATCCACAGGTGGCATCTCGTTACCAAAAATTTGCCGATTCGCAAAGTCGGTAATTACTCCATTCCAAATAAATCCAACGCCACAGGCGACGACTATCAATAAAAACGCCGCCAATCGGGGCCAGAAAAACTTCTTCCTCTTAAATTTTACCATACACAAAATATACTATTTTTCAGCATCTTTTGCAACTTTATTGTTTAATGAAAAAACTACCAGCCCAACTATCCCCAAAATGATAAGTAACGGGGCACCCGAAAGTAACCCAGCCCAAGACCTCAGGTCGATGCTTGCACTACCCCTAGTTATTGGACTAATGACAATTGTTAAAAGTGCGACGACTAGCAATATCGAATTGAATATCAAAGCAGCCCTTCTGTGAGGTATTATCATCAAAATAATTGCCGCGATGATCGCAATCGTATATAGAAGCACAAGAATCAATATCCATACACCCCCGTGGCTAAATAGCTCCAGAACAAGCCCTACCGCACTTCTGTGCCTGTGCCCCATGCCAGACCAATCCATCCACATTCCATTTCCAAGATACTCGCCACCTCCGGTGAAATAAGCAACTACTGTTATCGGTACGACAAGTATAATAACCAATGCCACCACGGCATTCGCAATAGCCAGAATTCGCACCTTCTTCGTCATCTATTTCCCAGTGTACCATATACCCAGATATATGATATAGTAACAATATGAACTTTGAAAAATATGACGCTGAAAAGCACGGAGCAACCATTGAAGATTGGCGTCGTAGGTTTGGATTCATAGATTATGGATATTCCCTAGGTACGCGTGACGCCGTTGCTTTTTTTGTTGCAATTCCGATAATGGTAATAATTTTTCTGATAGCAGAATTTGTTATTGAAATACCCATTAACCTAACACTTGTCGTCGTGTTTATTCCATTTTTGTGTGTATTCGCGTACATACTAACCCGCCCCAGGGATAACCATAGAAAGAAAGTGGCATCCATCAATCAAAATGCAAAAGTGGCAATAGGAACAATATCCAAGGTTCAAACATGCGACCGCATGAACCGCTGGGGGGCTCAGAATATTCGCAAGCGCAGTATGCGGGTGGAATATTCGTTCCTTGACGAGGTCGGTAATACGCGGGAGGCAATTGGCTTGCTTGTCATCCAGAGCGATGTCCACCTAAATTCGCTTAATACCATGAATTGGGCACGGGAAACCTATATCGGCAAAGAGGTTCTTGTTGCGTTCAATGACAAGTACTCACTCATCCTTGATATCGAGACCTCATTGCAAGTAACTGAGGCTATATGATACAATCATTGTCGGATGGCAGGCAGAAGAAAGTTTTTTAAAGAGTTCTCCAAAGATTGGAACAAGTTCGAGTTCACAATGCTGGTTCTTGGTTTTGTCGTACCAATTATCCTAGGTATAATTTTTAACAGCAGTGCTTTGGAAATTATCACAAGTGTTTTCTTTATTACCGCAATGCTTTTAATTGCAAAGGCAAGGATCGAGGGATTTATTTTGGCACTCATAGCCTATACCCTGTACATCATTGTCTCTTTCCAGAAGGGATTATTCGGAGAAGTTATTACGATTGGGCTATTTTCCATCCCTATAACAATCTGGACGATAATATCTTGGTCGCGGAAAGCCAGACAGAAAAAACAAATCTCTACCGTTCAAATTGAAGGCGTCCGCATTGGGGAACTTTCTTTACTGATTCTGTCGCAACTGGTCATGGGAGTCGGGTATTATTTTCTGTTGCGTGCGTTAGGCACGAATTTCCTCATAGTCTCAACAATCGCACTCGCCGTAAATGTGATGGGGGACTATCTGTGTGCCAGACGAAATATCTTGGGGCCTTTTGCATATGTCCTGTATGATGTTTTGACGATTACATTGTGGATGATGGTATTCCTAAGCGGCGTTACCAGTGCGATTGTTATTCTGGCGATGCAAGTGGTTGTATTCATCAACGATACATATGGCACTATAAATTGGGCAAAGTTGGCAAAGGAAAATAAGGATTAAGATATTTATTTGGATTTAACAGCTTCAATAACCTCTGCGTATAAGTTTGTACTCTCCTATCCTGATCATATCGTTTATGAATTCCAGTGGCTGGCAAATCTCATGCCAATAGCCTGTTATACTGAATCCATCAACTAAAACAGCATACTCAATCTTTCTACGCTTTTTTCCAGTCTCTTCATCGATATAATGTTCCACAAAGCTACCCCACTGATTTTTACCGAACATCTTTTTATCATATTCCTCAAACCAAAAATCGTCATCGTCATAATACCAAAGTTCTCCATCTATTTCCAACACAGAGTTGTATTCACCTTGCTCAAGGGGCTTTGGATTTTTGATTGCTTGATGTTTCTTTGTTTTGTCTATAGGCTTGTGCCCCAAAAGCTTATTTAATTCGTCCATTCTCTCTTTTATATGATCCTGTGAAACATTCACCAACATTTTCTCATATTCTATAAGACTTTGCTTTTTAGATTCGTCCAACTCTGGCAATTGAAGCAGCCATTTCTTCCTGTAAAAAGTGATAACTCGCCTTGAGGCTTCTGGTAAAATTTTAAATGCCTTATCTAGCAGCAATTTTAACCTTTTCACTTTTTCAGTGTAATCCTCAGCATATCTTGATAAAGCCCTATCTAAATTCGGGGCATAAATTGCGAACAGCAAATGGTGATACATGTGAAATAGAATAAGAATTAATGGTAAAATTTCTACTACATCTTCCTTCACCATTTCGTAGCTGAATGATACTTGCTGGCTGACCCTAGTCGAATGGACAAATTTACCTAACATTTTGTAGAAATCCTTCATTTGGGCTAACCCCTTATCATCATCGCTCAACTTAATATAGTCGTAAATCCCTCTTTGAAGGTTTTTTCCCTTATCATCTATCCAGTCACAGAGAATAGTGCCAGTTTTATCATGAACGGCCGCCTTGGCAATAATGAAAAATTCAACAACAGGGCGCAATGATAATGTAGCAAGTCCAACGCGACCGTGCGTAACACAATCTATTGCATTGTATAAACCCAACAACCCCTTATGTAGCGCAGCGAAACATATTGAATTTCTGCTTAAATCATGAGGCGGTGGTTCAATCTGATTTAGATAAATTCGGTGACTGTGCTCCAAAATATATTCAAATAAATCATAGATTTCTTGCAATAGTTTTATGTACGGTTTATGCTCAGCATCAATTAGTTTCTTGGTGACTTTTATCTCCTCTTCAATTTCTTTAATGGATATCACTTCGCATTTCCTTTTATTTTAAGTTTGTCAGGGATGTCGTTATTTTGCTTTTTACTATCCTTTACAAAGCCCAATGAAATATTTGCCTCCTTTATCCTACCATCAGACACCAACGCAAGCCATATTTATCAATAAGGTCACAGGTGTGCGATGTCCATGCCGCTTTCATAAGTTCCCATTTAACCTCCAAGGCATCTGCCTTGAGCATCTTGTATGCTTTTTCGAGTTTCGCAACATCGGATTTATCGTATCGAATGCACATTTGCATTATATTGCCTGTATTTACAGGGCCTTCAATTGCGGAGTCCCCTTTGCGTTCTGCAAGCCAGAACGACACACCTCTTGAAAGTCGCAACTCCACTAACTCGTATCCGCCGTCTTTCCGCATAAATGTTTCGCCGAATGTGGCGTCAAAAACCTTTTGGTAATATGCAACTGCCTCATCAATCCCGTCAACATAAGTGAACATTTGTAGTTTCATTCCGCTCTCTCCTTTTTGAATTGGACTATCTCTCGAATAAGATCATACGGTATTCCCTTTTTGTATGGAAACTGAATCGCTCCCTTTGTAGTTTTGTAATCTCCCAACTTCGGCAAGAATTCGGCAACCCCATCCGCCTCTGGATAGAGCCCAAGGTGCTCCTTGCCTGCGTGGAAGTGTACAACCACTTTGCCGTTCAGTTTGTATGTCGGCATTCGATATGAGATCTGTTCGGCCACACCAGGAACGCACTCTTTAATCAGTTCTCGAGTCTTAGCGATAATCTCATGGTGTTCAGGGTTCACCTGAGCGATGTATTCTTCAACCGTTTGCGTTTCTTTTATCATAAAATTAAAAACTTCTCCATACTTCTTTTTATTACTAGTCATTTTCTCATCTAAAGCTCTTTGACGCTCTGGAGTGGTACACAATGGTTTTAAAGTCTCATATATTTCCTCGCGCCAATTTGGCCAGCCGCTGTAGTGCTTATTGGCAGCATGTGCAAGGATTAGATCGAATGAAGTCGCATGGTCATCTTCTTTAAGAAAACTGGTTATAATGCCAAGCTTATCAATCGCATCAAAAATCACTCTGCCTTTTTCTCCAGCGTTCGAGTCATCTATCTCTGCCTTCATCATTTCTTCAAGCACTAAAATGCAAAGTTTCATTGCGAGAATCAATTCGTGCTTTTTAATATAATCCGACACCAGATCCAGTATTTGCTCTGCACCTTTCACAGCCGCCCAAGCTTTCGATCTCCACACATATCCATCTTTACCTAGATTCGTATCTATAGCATCGTTAATAATTTTTCTTGCATCGGCTAATATCTGTTTCTCTTTAATCATACTCAACTCCTTCAATCCTCCTCCCTATACTCTGGCTTATCCCAATCACTCCCGCACTGCAATCCGAACTCAATAATATCTGTCAACTCAGCGACCTTGTTCTCTTTCATCATGGTCAAAAATGTAAAAATCTTGTCATTGCAAAACTTGTTCAATGTCTTCATATCATCTTGCGACAATTGGTCATTTGGACTGGCATGCATATCTTCCACTGGACCATTACGAAAGCAATAGTGCGTCAATGCATGTGAGATCTGTTCCAGTGGAAATCTTTTCAAGATGTCCATCCCATTAAAGAATTTATCAGTTGTGATACCATGTTCTTCTGCCATGAAATTCAGAAACTCCTGCATCTTCTTGCGTTTCTTCCAAAACTTCTCTTTTTCTTTCTCAGTCATACACTTATAATATCACAACTTGCTTACATTTTTCACTAATCTAACATAGATTTCGACTCAATTGGCTTCGATCTCTTCCTCTTTGGTTCTTTTGCCTGGCAGCACCGGAGGTGGAGAAGTCGGTGGAGGATTTTCACCAATACAATCTCTCATACTTCTACCTACCAAAAAGTGAATGGGTAATAAAGCGACCTCCAAGATCCCCTCACCAATATTTTGTAGTGTTCTTTTTTTCATATTTCCTCCGTTTTCGACAAGACTTGGTGGAAGCGCCGGGATTGAACCCGGGTCCGAATGGCCGCCCAATTGATTTTCTACATGCTTAGTCACTTTGCTTTGAACTGCACACCTTACTTCTAGCGACAGAGACAAGGGTGAGACCGAGATATTTAGGTAGATACTCCTCCCGATAGAAAGTAACTACACAAGGCACTTTGTTGCCCCTGGGTCAGTAAAAGTGCGAAACTGTTTCCAGGGTTAGACCTTAAGCAGCCAGGGCCAAGTGGCCGTGACCAGCGTAAGAGGTCGAAGTAGATGTTTTTGCATCTAAAATTTGTTGCGTTTGAGGGCGCCCCCTGCATGCTTGTCAATCTTCTCTCCACCCGTCGAGTACTTTCGCCCCCATACAGATATGCTTTATTATATCTCATTCAAGTGATATTGTCAACATCATCAAAAGCTCCCAGGGACACGATGGAGACTAAGCCTCGATAAATTTCCACTTTCCTGTCGCCAAATCTCCTAACTGGAACTCTCCTACTGCTGTACGCTTTAGATTCATAACCTCGTATCCAAGTGCTGCGAACATTCGGCGAACTTGACGGTTTCGACCCTGCGTGATGACCAGCCTGAATATATTGGGTGCACCGTCATTCTGCACCTTCGCGGGGTGCGTTAACTCGCCATCGATTTCAACCCCAGCCTCGAGAATTTTCAGATGAGATTTCGTCACCGGCTTGTCTGTTATTACAATATATGTCTTCTCGACACCTGAACGCGGATGTGTAATTTTTCGAGTGAATTCGCCATCGTTTGTTAACAACAATAATCCCTCAGTCTCATAATCCAACCTCCCTACTGCAAACAGTCTGACATCCGATGGGACTAGATCAAATACGGTTTTCCGCCCCCGTTCGTCGCGGGCAGATGTTATATATCCTCTTGGCTTGTTAAGCATTATATAAACGAAACTGCCATCCACCTGGACCTCTTTCCCATCTACTGCTACCTTATCTGTGGGTTGAACTTGGGTCCCCAGCTCCCTGACGACTACATCGTTGATCGTCACCCTGCCTGCGGTCACAAGGTCTTCGCATTTGCGTCTTGCTCCCAATCCTGCGGCTGCCAGATATTTGTTGATTCTCATGATATTTTATGGTACACTACTCTTATGGAAAAAAACAAAGTAAATTTCAAGCAGAGCATTGTCAATATTCTTGTTCTGATCTTCGTAGCAGTCATATCAGCGGTAGCATTCTTTGCATTCTTTGTCGCTGTATTCACTACTGCTAACCCATTTGCGTATTATATCGCCTCGCTGTATGTCTTATGCATGTTGCTTGCCGCACCAACACTAAAGGTCTTCATGGATAAAAAGGAAACCCCTCCCGTTGTGCAAAAGCTAAACCTGGCAGGAATTATTACTATATTCTCTATGATTCTTCTCTTTGCCATGACAACATTTATTTATCTCGCGGTCTAATCAATTCGCCGTAATATTTTGGCTTCCTATAGGCATTCCCCCGAATGTCTATTTTTCTGAAATCTCGCAAAGACCTAAGGTCAAGTTGCGCGATTGCTATTTCTTCGATCTCCCCCATTACAACAAGAGCCGGGTCAACCTCTATCCTATCCAAGTTCCTAAAAACGGGCGAATAGGCACATGATCGACCGTTACTGTCATTAGTCGATTTGGCCTGTATTGGATAGTTCACCATCAGGGTCGCAAAACAATTCTCATATGCCCTGATTTTCATCTGGGCGTGATAGATATCGTAAACATGACAGGCATTTGGTACAACTATAATTTCCGCCCCATTCAACATCAGAATTCGGGCAGCCTCTGGAAAATCTCTATCAAAACAGATCATTGAACCAATTCTTACACTACCTCGCCCAAAGTCCAGGTCGCCCACATTGAAACTATCGCCACTGTCTATAAATTTCTCCATTTTGAAATCGACGGTGTGAATTTTTGAATATTTCAGGATTTTCTTGCCAAATCTGTCAAAAATTATGACCGTGTTTTTTGGAAGTTTGTCGGTTCTTTCAAAAAAAGTAATTGCAATCGCCATTTCCAACTCTTTCGACAATCGTGCGAACGATTCAACAAAGTTATGGTTTTCAGCTATCGCCTTGTCGTGCCAGGCTTTGATCTCATCCTCGGAGACCGTGTTTTTATCCAGATATCCCTGGAACAGTAACTCATAACCATTACACCACATTTCAGGAAAAACTGCTAAATCTGCTCCCATCTTTTTCGCCTGACGACACGCATCAATTCCTTTCGCTAAGTTCCCCTCCAACGACCCTGTCGGAGAAATTTGTAACAAGGCTATATTAAAATTCATTTTAATTCCTCCTGGAGATTGTGTGTGACAACATTATTGTCTTCGTCTAATTCCATGAAAAATTCAAGTTTTTCTCCGTTCAACAAACGCGGCAGCCACAAGATATCTCCCGACCACATCTCGCTATACGGAACCTGGTCAATATCAAACCAAGCAGGAGCCATTTCGTCCGATTCGGTTGGCTCGCCCTCGTATTCCGTCGCGATATACATGTGGCCGAATAATCGTGCCCTTTCGCCTTTGAAATAAACTATAAATTCGGCAAGTCCTACCTTTTCAAACTTGGTTGGCGTTATGCCAATTTCTTCCTGGGTTTCACGAATTGCCGCCGCCGTGATGTCTTCACCCTCGTCAACCTTGCCGCCTATTCCATTATAAATTCCCGCACGCCAGCCACGCTTTTTCCTGCCAAGTAATATCCGTCCATCTTGAACCACCCACAGCAATGTCGCGACTATTTCCTTCACAAACTCATTGTATCATACTATAATAGTTTATGAAAATCGGATTTATTGGGGCAGGTAATATGGCAGTCGCCATGATGAAAGGCATGCAGGCTAAGCATCTAGATATTTTCGCAACGGACATCGATAATGAAAAGCTCAAGGGTCTTGAAAAGATAGGCGTAAATATTCTTACAAGTAATCAAAATATCGTCGATGTCGCAGATGTGATAGTTCTGGCAATCAAACCTCAGCAGTACAAGGATATTATAACCAACTTAAAAACCCCTCCCGATAAAATTTTTTTGACTATGGCCCCTGGAATAACCCTTGCAATGGTTAAGGATTGGTCAGGCGGCGGTCGAGTAGTGCGGACGATGCCTAACACCCCTGCACTTATTGGTGAGGGGGTGACCGCAGTTTGCTTTGGGCAAGGCTTCGATAATTACGAACTTGAATTTATTAAGTCAATGCTAGGAGACTTTTCTGCGGTATTTCAAATCGAGGAAGAACAAATGGATTTGGCAATCGCTATATCGGGAAGCTCGCCCATATTTGGCTATAAAATTATTGAAATAGTGTCGGCATTTGCAAAAAAAAATGGATTTAGTGAAGCAATGGCAAAAAAGATGATTGCAAAAACTCTAATTGGATCGGCAATGATGGTCCTAGCCAGTGATGATTCTCCCGCGACTCTTATCGATCGTGTTTGCTCAAAAGGTGGAACGACAGAGCAATTAGTTAAGACTCTGGATAATAATAATCTGGCTGGAATTATTCACCAAGGATTAGCAGCGTGTGTTGCTAGGGCTAGAAATCTTGCTCTCTAGAGGCTGCCTTATCTAAATCCCTTTCCTTCAGTGTCTGTTTTTTATCGTGCAGCTTCTTGCCCTTTGCAAGAGCAATTTCCGCCTTTAATAATCCACGACTGGTAAAATACAGTTTAGTGCATATACAGGTTACACCTTTGCTGGCAACCGCTTTGTGCAACTTTTCAATTTGGTTTTTCTTTAATAATAATCGTCGATTGCGGGTCGGGTCTTGGTCGCGATCGGGGCTGTTTTTATATTTTGCAAAGTGTGCATTTTTTAAGAACGCCTCGCCATCAACAAATCGTACAAATGATTCAGCCAAGCTGACCGCCCCCATCCGGGCGGACTTGACTTCCCATCCGAAAAGCTCCACCCCTGCCTCGATCTTGTCCTCCAGATGATAGTTGAACCGTGCTTTCCGATTTTCCGCGACTACTGGCATATAATAACATACCAGAAAACCTCTATCTTGACAAATCGCAAAATTTGTTGTATACTTTACACATGACAACAAGAGAATCTCAGCTTAAAATAATCAGACAAATTACATCATCCGCTGTAAAAGACAAACATGATGACTCCGCTTATAGCGGCTATCATCCTTACAACATGACAAGTCTTAATGCTTTCTCAGACGACGAAATCGAGCAGATTCTTAACAACCTGCAACCGCACTTTGAAGAAGTATCTTCGCATAAAGCACAAATAAAAGAGCTGACTAACACAATGGATTCGAAAATAAAGCATGTTGTTGACGAAGCGAACAGGCGTCGAAAGCTGAATGAATTACAAAAGAGCTTTGATTTGAATGCACTACTAAACGAGCAAACTCCCGTCGAAGCCCCATGGGTACAAAGCGAGATGGAATCATAATTAAATGCCCACGGCAATCTTTACTCTTTCAAGGGTTGCCTGGGCTTTTTTTCTTGCCCTGCCTGCCCCTTCGGACAGGATTTTTTCAACCTCGGCATAATTCGCCATGTAATAGTCAAACTTCTCACGCATTGGGGTCAGCTCCCTATTGGCAACCTCGTACAGTTCTTTTTTTACATCGCCCCAGCCTATGCCGACGAGAAACCTCTTGGCCATGGTATCGGTCTCCTGCTTGGTTGCAAACAAACTGTATAACTGAAACAAAACATGGTCGGTCGGCTTTGGCTCGGATGGCAGAGAGCTATCCGTTGTAATTCGCATAATGTGTTTTTTCAGTTCATTTGCGGGGGCGAACAGTGGTATTTGGTTGCCATAGCTTTTGGACATTTTACGACCGTCAAGACCTGGTATCGTGGCAACGGATTTTTCAATTAATGACTCTGGCACTGTAAATGTTTGCCCGTAAATCGCATTGAATGCACGGGCGATGTGCTTGGCATTTTCAAGGTGCTGTTCTTGGTCTTTACCTACCGGGACATGTGTCGTGTCAAATGCCAAGATGTCGGCACTCATCAAAATTGGATAGTTATACAAACCCATATTAATTGACTGCCCTTCATCCATAGCAGCTTTATATGCGTGCGATCTGTCCAGCTCACCCTTTGGGGTAATATTTTGAACTATGGTGAAAATCTCGAAAATCTCAGAAACATCCGACTGTTTATAAAACACAGTCCTCTTTGGATCTAGTCCGCACGCCAACCACGCACACGCCAACTCTTTTACAAGGCCTCGCATCGTTTTCGCATCCTTGACTGTGGTTAACGCATGATAATCGGCAATAAACAAGTAATCCGCTCCCAACTCGATTGCGGGTCGGATCGCACCGAATAAATTCCCAACATGCGGAATCCCCGTGGGCTTGACGCCCGTTAAAATTGTTCGTTTTGTATCTTTCATAAGATGATTATACCTTAATTATTTCCGGCGAGCAATAAATTCCCACGCTCCTTTTGATTTTCCCATTCGCTGTTCAAATTTATTTTCGAGGTATAAAAATTCAAAATCGCCAAAAAATTTATTGATACAATCACGGCTGAAAAACCTAATATGTTTTGTGCGACCACTATCAAATATTTCGTGATAGTGATTCGGTTCAATTTCCTGAAATGTCCCTCTATGCTTTACGAATTCCCACTCCTCCGTTGAAACGACCGAGCCTACTAAAAATCCATCTTTCTTCAGAATCCGCTTAGCCTCGGTAATCGCGTTGCGGGTGTCAAATTCGCTGAAATAGTGCAGAGACAAATTCGCGATTACTATATCAAAATCTTCGTCATCAAACGGAAGCGGCTTTGTTATATCTAAAACTTTTGTTTTAATATTTGACGAGTGGCTCTTCAAAACAGCCAAAGCATTTTCCGAAAAGTCCACCGCCGTCACACAGGCACCAAGCTTTTCAAAAAACAAACTCAGCTGCCCATAGCCACACCCTAAATCGATAACCCTACTGCCCACAGCACTTTCAGCAACCTGGCCAAATTCAGGCAGGTTTTCAACCCACAATTTGTCCGTCAAAATTTTCGCAGTCGCCGCCTGCAGACCTTGTCTCATGATTTCCTTATCATCACTAAAGCGGGCGTTCCACCATTCCTTTTGACTCAAAATTCGACCTCCTGCTCCCCGCCTGTGGCCATGTCCTTGATCCTGATTCTGCCGTCTGACAACTCCTTCTCACCTACAACTGCCACAGACGGAATCCCAACCTTGTCCGCATATTCAAACGCCTTACCGACTTTCATACCACTTAGAATCAGAACTCTTTTTCCAGCCGCCCTGAATCTATCGGCAACGGCCTGAGACTGAACAAAGTTCTTCATACTGATGATTAACAGGTCCACCGGGCTGGCAACCACCTGTAATTCTTGCAACAGATACATAATAGGCTCAAGCCCAAACGCCATACCTACTGCGGGATACTCAAGGCCATTGTCTACCCAGTCTGTGATAATGTTATCGTACCTACCTCCACCGCCCAGACTGCCAGCAATCCTTGCGTTTTTATCAAAGACCTCCCACACTGTACCCGTATAGACATTCAGACCTCGGGCAAGACTCGGCGTGTAAGCACAATATTCACTTACGCCCATCTCGTCTAACAATCTGGATAACTCTTCAACTTCTTCGTTCCTAATACCTTTTTCAAGTTCAACAAGTAATTTTTTGACCTCCGCCTTGGAAATCAATTTTTCCAGTTCGGTTTCTAATTCCTTCTTGGAAATCTTTTCCATTTTATCAATCACAGCGATGACTTTCTCGGTATTGTTTGGAATCAAAGATGATAATACTTTCCTGTTGCCATATTTGACAAGAGGCGTTATACCCAACTCCAGATAACATTTGACAGCCATGGCGATAAGTTCAGCCTCGACCTCAACGCCCTTTTGCCCTACAACATCAATATCGCATTGATAAAACTCTCGCAGCCTCCCTGCCTTGACGGGGCCATTACGCCAAACTTTACCTATTTCGTACCGCCTAAAAGGCATCTTGATATCACGGTTGGTTGCTATAAATTTCGCGAACGGCACGGTCAAGTCAAACCGCAGACCCAAATCACGATCCCCTTGGTCTTTTATTTTGTAAATCTCGCGAACAATCTCGGCATCCGATTCATACTTGTACCCCAGAACTTCCATGTAATTTAACATCGCCGTTTCAATCGGCACAAAGCCATGTAACTCGAAATTCCGTTTCAATATATCGATGACTCTGTTACGGATTATTTGCTCGGCTGGCAGAGTATCGGCCGCCCCCTTGATGTTAGTTGGTTTAAATTTACCCATATCTTATATTACCCTCCTTTCGCACTTTTCGCAACTAGTGTATGCTGTAGCCCTGCTCATCCCCAACAATCTCCCCTTCCCGGGTATATCTCTGCTCAGAGACTTCACTACTACGCTCTGCGTTTTGCAGCCTAGCCTCCTTCCGCCATATTGCCTTACGAAGCTTATCCCCAAATTTGAAATATTCATCAGCCACTGTATTGTACAAGCCTAAGTCCAGTGCCTTTTCTAGCATAGTGTCGCCATACTCAACGAACTCCTTGCTGTAACAACGAACCTTTTTCTCTTCCCAACACTCCATTTCTCTTAATTTTGACATTTCTGTCCTCCTTTTAATTTCTCTGAACACCTAAAACGCACAAAAAAACCGCAATCTCGGTTTAGCGGACTGCGGCTGATGTAGTTTCTAGATGCTAATTAGATAGTCAAAAACCACACACGGCAATCCGTGCATGGTGGTGATGCATATTCCCTGCTTTTAATCTCGTGGCACTCTGGGTGTTCATAGCCCTATTATATGATATCTAAGCACTGTTTGTCAAGCCCTACATTACCACAAAAAACAAAATCGCAAAGAACTGCAAAATCGAACCCAGCAAGACAAATAAATGCCAAATACTGTGGATATATTTCTTTTTGTGTCCGAGTGCATAAAATACCGCCCCCACTGTATATGCAACCCCACCCAGGGCGGTCAAGATAATTCCAACGGGATGCAAAACCCTAACAATCGGAACAATGGCGACTATGCAACTCCATCCCATTGCCAGGTATGCGGTCATACTTACCCGCCTGACGGTTTTATCGTACATATTAATGGCATTAAATACAATTCCTATAATTGCACACAACCACACTACACTAAACAAAGCCCATCCCCATGCCCCTTGGTCTCGCAATAAAATCAGACAAAACGGTGTATATGTTCCGGCAATCAATAAGAATATCGAGCAATGATCCAAAATACGAAAAACTCTTTTTGCCCTGTTTGGACGCAAGAAATGATAAATCGAGCTTGCAATATACAGCAGAATCAAGCTTATGCCGTATATAACCATAGCCACAATTGCCAAGGCGTCCCCATAAATCGCCGCAAATACAACTCCTACCACAAGAAAAATTACACCCAGAGATGCCCCAACGATATGGGTCACGGCATTGAAAACCTCCTCTCCCTTGGTAAATCCCGGCAGTGCCTTTTTGTCCTTTACTTCCATCAATAAATTATATGTCATGAACTACATTATTTCAACGAACATTTTTAATAAGGATTCAAAATATGTCACAATTCGGTTCGTTTTTGAAAATCATGTGATATACTGTGGTATCTCACTGGAGGCACTATGAAAACCAAAACTCAAGCCAATAAAAAAAATCTCAAGAAACCCTTGGAAACCCTTGAAAACCCTCAAGAAACCCTCACCCCCCCCCCTATTTCTGAAAAACCCTCAAGGAATGTATTAATCGGGCTATCCTGGCCGTATGCAAACGGCCGCCTGCATATTGGGCATGCCGCGTCCAGTTTGCCCGCCGATGCCCTTGCCCGATATCATCGAATGATTGGAAACGAAGTCGCATTTGTCAGTGGCAGTGATTGTTACGGAACACCAATTTTGGTCGCGGCAAAGTCCGAGGGTATAGCCCCTACTGAATTGTCCGACAAATACCATCAATACCATACTGACGATTTCAATTCTCTCAATTTCACATTCGATAATTATACTAAAACAACAACCCCAACACATGGTGACTTTGTCCGCTGTTTCCACCGACAAATGTACGACGGAAAATATGTCTTTGAAAAGACCGAGCCACAACTATATTGCGGCACTTGCGTTAAATATCTACCCGACAGATTCGTCGAGGGAACTTGCCCACATTGCAAGGCGGATGCAAAAGGAGATTCGTGTGATGGTTGTGGGAAAATTCTGGAGCCAGAAGATCTTGTTGACCCAAAATGCAAACTATGCTCAGGAAACCCAGTGGCACGCGACACAAAACAACTATATCTTGCCCTGTCGAAACTGGAACCCGAAATCCGCAAGTTTTATGATTTACATAAAGACAGCTGGGCAAACAATGCCATTGGACTGACGGGGCGATACCTCAAGGAAGGTCTTCACGATCGTGCAATCACCCGCAATATCGAATGGGGTGTGGGCCTCCCACCCGAAGCTAAATCGAAGTTCAACCTCAGCGACGAGGAGTTCGCCGAGAAGAAAATCTACATCTGGGCAGAAAATGTCCTCGGCTACCTCAGTGCAGCAAAAGAGGTTTCAGCATCTTTCACTGAAACTCCCTCATCTCTTTTTTACTTTGTCCATGCCAAGGATAATATTCCGTTTCACTCTATAATTCTTCCAGGGCTTTTAATCGCGGGGGGGAAAGAACTGCCCCAGTGGATAATGGTCAGCAGCGAGTATGTCCGACTTGCCGACAATAAAATGAGCAAATCCACCGGGAACATGATAACAATCAAAGACTTGGTGTGCAAATACGACCCTGATATGATCCGCTTTTATTTTCTTCGAAATGTTAACGACCGCAAGGATGTAAACTTTACTGAGGAAGATTTCAAAGCGGTCATCAATTCGGAACTTATCAATGGATTCGGGAACCTAGTCAACCGCACTCTTTCCTTCATAAACTCAAAATTGGATGGGAAATTAGATATCAAGTCATCGGGTAATAAAGAAATCTTTAATGAAGTTGGTAAACTTATTCATGAAGGAAAAACAAACAAGGCTCTGGCAAAAATTTGGGAAGTGGTGACGGCAGGAAACAAACTCTTCGATGAATCTGCTCCATGGAAATCAATTAAAGAAGATGTGAAAAAATGTGAAAAGGACCTAGGCGAAGTCGTGACAATTATCGCAAATTTAGCACGGTTACTATACCCATTTATTCCAACAGCGTGCGAGAAGATTGCCAGATGGTTAGGAGTAGCACTTGACAAGTGGGAACCTGTCCAATTAAAGAAAACAATCTCGCTGGGCGAGATTGCAATCTTGTGGACTCGGTTGACTTAAGCGATTTCTGTTTCACCTTCGGTGCGAACCCATGGCGGTGTCCAAAGCGGTGGACGCGCCCCCTCATCCCTTCCGACGCGCACACGGAAACGGATCTCGTGCTCACTGTGAGCTCGTATAATTGGGAAGCGGAAGCGAACTTCTCCCTGGTGAATGTGAGCCAATGCCGGACGACCGTTGACACGGAAGCTGAGTGGCACATAGCGGAAGTCATCACCCAGAGGGTCGCGGAAATCTACACCGCGGAAATCTAACTCGCTGTTGTTCTTCAACCTGATTCTGAACTCGACTACTTCCCCCATGAATACATGGTCACAGTCAGGACCGAACTTCTCAAACTCTAGGTCAACTTTTTTCAGTTCAACAGTGTTAGTTTCCAGAGTCCGTGGACGACCACACAACTCAACGCTTAAAAAAGCTTTATTTTCCATTTATTTTCCTCCTTGCATATCACCCTTAATGGTTGATATGCAGGTTGGGCACTTTAGCTCAGTCTATGCAAGCTCCTTGATTCTTTGTGACATGATGTTTTTTTGTGGACCTTTCATTTTCAAAGCATATTCAAGAAGCAACATGGTCTGCTTGCGATTCAATGATGGAACAGTAGTTCCAGATTTTTTACATCCGGCGACAAACACATCATCCACGATTGCCTGCATGCGTGTGTTGTAATCAGGTGTTTTGTTAAGAGATATCAATTTCAGTATCTCGCCTGCTGCGTCAATCTTACCTCCCATGACAAGATGTGTAATATAGGCAAGGTTACCAGCAGTCGCGGCGGTTACGGATGAATATATAAGCTTTAACAGTTGTGGATTATTTCCAAGATTTGTCTTCAGTCGGGCATCAGACACGCTCGAGAAAACTTCCCAAACACGGGTTTCCAGCAGTTGCGAAACCTCCAGCTTAGACAATTGCGGTGCATAGGTGGTCATAGTAAACTCCCACATATCTATTGCTGTTTGAAAGTCGTTTCGTGCCAACTCATCAAATAATTTGATAATCCCTTCGTATGTTGGGGCACAATTGCCGATTTCAACGATAAGTGTGTACTTCCTTAATTCCTTTGAATTCATACCCAAATTATACCCTAAAGCTCCAAATTTTGCAAGTATGAAATTATCTCAGGCAGTATCAATTGCTCGTTATGAAACTCCATTTTCTTCATTTCTTCAAGGGTTACCAGCTGAGCTTCACGAGCATATGACAACTCGTGCGTATCAAAACCACTGGTTGATATTTCTCCGCCGATGATTTCCCCCGCATAATATAACAATGTATAATGTGCAGGCCCTTTCTTTGGGTGAACAAAAAAGTTCGTTGCGGCGGTGATAATGTTACCTGGCTTGATCGTAAAACCTGTTTCTTCACGAACTTCGCGTACAAGTGCGTCGCGATGATCCTCACCTAGGTCAATGTGCCCACCGGGGAAGTCATAGCCGTTCTCCGTCCATTGCGGACTAATTAAAATTTTACCGTCACTAACTACAACGCCATATATACAAACGCGGTGTGTCAAGTCGGCGGGATTCACCTGTATCACTGTTCCATCAATTTTTCTTGCGATTATCATGCTTTTATCATACACTTAAGTATGGCAAGCTTGCAAGTCCATTTGGCGATCGCGAAACTATTTGTGGAAAAGAATCCAGGACTTATCAAAGATAAGCAAGCATTTTACAATGGAAATGTACTGCCTGACCTTGATCCTGACAAAGGTATCGCACTTCGGAATCAGGGGCGAGCGAATTGATTTAATCAAACGCCATAAAGAGAAAGTAGGTATAAAGAAATTCTTGGAATTGAACAAATTGGACGATGACCTTAACTTGGGACGATTCCTGCATTTATATACCGACTGGGCTTATTATAATAAAATGTTTGATGATGATTATTTGCGTAAGACGACTCTGGCAAATTTTGACACCAATCACCTATATACCATTGTTGAATTAGATAAAGGCATCAAGAATAAATACGGCATCTTGTATGGGATTACATCTATGGAGAAACAACTGCTTACCGTAATCGACGAGTGGAATAAAAAGCAAGGCTCGCCAAAAGGAAAACTCCTCTTTTCACAAGAGGAGTTGCTGGCATTCATCGAGATGATATCGAATATTGACTTACTCTGCCCCGTCTTCCTCGCTGGCCTGAGCGATTGCGACACCCACGACTTTTGAACCGCTGTCTTTCAGTTTCATAATTCGGACACCTTGTGTGTCACGGCCGATTTTACTGATGTCCCTTGCACGCGTACGGATAATTTGTCCGTTATCAGAAATCAACATGACATCTTGGTCGGGACGAACTTGCTTAAGGTTTACCAGAAGTCCTGTCTTTTCATTAAATGTTCCGGCCTTGATTCCCTTGCCCGCACGGGATTGTAGACGATAGTCCTCGACATCAGATCGCTTTCCATATCCATTTGCGGAAACGGTCAAAATTTCGTGCCCTGGCAAGATTACTGTCATATCAACCACTCGGTCGTTTTTGTCTATGTTCATAGACTTGACACCCGCGGCTGTTCTGCCCATTGTTCGAACATCTTCTTCACTGAAACGAATACATTTACCACTGGATGCCGCCATCAAGATTTCATCACGACCAGATGTGAATTGAACGCTGATCAGTTCGTCTCCATCTTCCTTAAAGCTGATAGCTATTTTTCCAACGCGCATGATTTTTTTGAATTCTTTGATAGATGTTTTCTTGATGATACCATTTTTTGTTGCCATCATCAGATGGCCTCTTTGATAATCCTCGATTGGAATACAGGATGTTATCCTTTCACCCTCGGACAGTTGCAGCAAGTTAACAACCGCCCTACCCTTGGTGTTCTTGGCGGCTTCTGGGATTTCGTAGGTTTTGATACAGTATACCTTGCCCTTACTTGTAAAGAACAGTAGGTCATGATGGGTATTTGTTACGAATAATCTTTCGACAAAGTCCTCCTCACGAGTAGATTGGGTCTTGACACCTTTTCCACCACGGTTCTGTGCACGATATTCGGACAGAGGCAATCGCTTGACATAGCCAAGGTGGGACATCGAAACAACAACATCTTCCTTGTCAATCAGGTCACCGATTTCAATTTCGCCAAAGTCATGGCTGACCTCGGTTCGCCTGTCTTCGCCGTACTTTTCTTTGACCTCCATCAATTCTGCCTTGATGATGTCCAGAACCTTTTGCTTGGACGCCAAGATGGATTTTAACTCGGCAATCAGAGCCTGCAACTCTTTCAGTTCTGCTTTTAACTTTTCAACCTCCAATTTTGCCAGTCGAGCAAGTCGCATATCAAGAATTGCGTTTGCTTGTTTCTCACTAAGCAAGAATGCTTTGCAAAGTTGATCGCGGGCATCATCCCTATCCTCAGCCGAACGAATGATCCGAATAACTTCGTTGATTTTGGCAAGAGCAATTACCAACCCTTCAACAATATGAGCTCTCTCTTCGGCTTTCTCTAGGTCAAACTTTGTCCTTCGTATAATAACTTCCTTTTGGTGTTCAAGATAATGATATAGCATCTCTTTTAAATTCAGGAACTTTGGCTCGTTATTCACAAGGGCAAGGAATATAATTCCAGAGCTGGTCTGCATTTGCGTGTGCTTGTATAACAAATTCAGAACAACATTTGGTTGAGCATCTTTTTTCAAATCAATAACGATTCGGTTTCCCGTACGGTCGGAAAAGTCGTTAACCTTGGAAATCCCTTCGATTTTTTTTGCCTCGACAAGTTCGGATATTTGTGCGACTAATCTACTTTTGTTAACTTGGAAAGGAATTTCAGTGACGATGATTTGTTTGCGGCCGTTTTTGCCTTCCTCGAAATCGGCTCGGGCCCGCAAGACCACTCCACCACGACCTGTCTTGTATGCATGACGCAATGCGGCACGACCCATAACCGTTCCGCCTGTTGGATAATCAGGAGCAGGGATAATTTTGATTAATTGTTCAATTGTGACCTCTGGATCGTCTATCAAGGCTACGACGCCGTCAATAACTTCATTTAAGTTGTGAGGCGGGATGTTTGTCGCCATACCAACTGCAATACCATCCGAACCGTTGACAAGCAAGTTTGGGAATCGTGCAGGCAAAACAACTGGTTGCTCTTCCTGTTCATCATAGTTCGGGACAAAGTCAACGGTGTTCTTGTCAATTTCGCGAAGTAACTCGCCCGAGATCGCGGCTAATCTTGCCTCGGTATAACGCATAGCAGCGGGCTTGTCATCGTCCATAGAACCAAAGTTTCCTTGCCCATCAATTAGGGGGTGCCGCATAGACCATGGTTGGGCCATACGAACCAACGCATCGTAAATGGAACTGTCACCGTGCGGGTGGTATTTACCCATACAATCACCAACAATACGCGCCGATTTTTTGTGCGGGCGGTTGTTGCTTAGGCCCAACTCGTGTGCCGTGAATAAAATTCGCCTGTGAACGGGCTTTAACCCATCCCGAACATCGGGAATCGCACGCGACATGTTTACCATCATGGCATAACTCATGAACGAATTCTTTAACTCGTTCTCTATCCGTACTTTTAGAATCTTCGTCTTATCAACGATTTCCTCCTCACCCGGCTTGACCTCTTTAATTTCGTCCATTTATACCCTCCTTTACCCTGCCAACTTCTCTTCTATTTTCCCTACCATTCTTTCGAAATCATTCTCTATGTTCTTATCCGTGTAACCAAACCATTCTTTAACTGAACCCACAGGATTTTGTGCAGAGGTTATTTCAATTTCTACCCCCGAAGTACACATAAACCCCAGTATCCCTCTTCCATGATTCATGGAAAGCACATATTTTTTCCCTTCCTCCTCCGAGTCCAAAATGTAGCCTGTATCTTTTTTTGATACCCTTGTCTTTTTATCCAGGAATTTCGCTATATCTTTACATTCATTCGCAAGCCTGCTGATCTGTCGCTGGGTTTCGTTAAAGTTCTCGTGGGTCTCTTCATTTTTCAGATCAATATATCGCAGCATTCCTGGGCTTAACTTGTCTCTTTTTTTCATATTACACCTCCTTCAAGTCCCATTTCCTTACTTTACCCAAATATGTCCGCTATCCTATCTCGAGTATTTGTACCGCCTTCCTTTTCTTTTCGCTTGCTTTGCTCGCTGATAATTACTGCTTGGGCTTCTTTCACCTGAGCCTTAAAATCTGCAAGATGCTCGTCCGACATTTCTGGCACATGAGATATTTGATGTCCTAAAACTTTCGACATGATACCAGAGTTCTTCAAATTTTCTAACTCCTTGCCCTTATCACGCTGGGTGACTTGTTCCCCAAGAATTTGCAAGTCGCTTTTTTCCATCCCAGCTCTTTTCATGCTGCTTAAATCCATGGTTACACCTCCACATTGCCGAATTGCGCGGCGTGTTCTTCGATGAATGCACGACGCAGCTCTGGCTTGTCCCCCATCAGGGTGCTGAATATCTCGTCCGCCATGAACGCATCTTCCATAGATACCTGTCCCAGCGTTCTGTGTTCGGGGTTCAGGGTTGTCTCCCACAACTGTTCTGCGTTCATTTCACCCAGACCCTTGAAGCGCTTGATTTCCGCCCCTGTACGGTTCATCTTTGAAAGTTCTTTCTCGTCATAAACATAGGTGGATGATTTTCCTCGCTTGACCTCGTACAATGGCGGCTGGGCTATATAAACATGACCATTTTCAATCAGCGGTCGCATAAACCGGTAAAAGAATGTCAGCAACAAAATTCGAATGTGCGAACCGTCCACATCCGCGTCAGTCATAATTATGATCTTGCCATAACGCAGTTTTTCCAATTTAAAGTCATCCTGAATTCCACAACCAAACGCTGTTATCATGTTTTTAATTTCGCTGTTTTCCAGAACTTTACTCAAGCGTGCCTTTTCCACATTAAGAATCTTACCCTTAAGCGGCAGGATTGCCTGGAATCGCTTGTCACGCCCTGATTTGGCTGTTCCGCCCGCACTGTCACCCTCGACGACATAAATCTCTGTGTGTGGCCCTTCCTCGGAACAGTCTGACAATTTTCCTGGGAGAGTACTGTTTGATAGCTTCCCTTTTGACCTAGATAAATCACGGGCGTTACGGGCAGCCTCACGGGCGTTACGGGCAGTTACGCATTTAAGGATAAGTTCTTTTGCCTCTTTGGGATGTTCTTCCATAAAGTTTGTGAACCCATCGGTTACCGCCTTTTCGACCTCGCCACGCATAAAGGAATTTCCCAACTTGGTCTTGGTTTGCCCCTCGAATTGAGGATCCATCAATTTTACGGAAATAATCGCAACAATTCCCTCAAGCGTATCATCAATTGTCAGTTTGTCATTTTCGTTTTTTAATTGATTGGTCTTTAATCCATATTGATTAATTACTTTGTTCAGGGCGTTACGGAATCCGGTCAAGTGCACCCCGCCCTCTTCGGTGTTAATGTTGTTCGCGTAGCTATGAACATTGTCGCTGTACCCATCGTTATATGCAAATGCAACCTCGACCTCGGATTGCTTGCCAACTTTGTGGATATAGATTGTTTGCGGGATGACAAGAGTTTTGTTTTTGTTCAGGTGGTCGACGAACTCGACAATACCGCCTTTGTAGTAGAACTTGTCTTCACGCTTGCGTCCCGCGCGTTCATCTTTGGCAATGATGGTCAGGCCTTTGTTCAAGAATGCCACCTCTCGCAACCTTGCACGCATAGTGTCATAGTTAAAGTCAACCGTCTCAAAAATATCACGGTCAGGCATAAATGTCACCCGTGTTCCGCGTTTCTTTGTTGGGCCGACGACCGCTAAGGCTCTTTGAGGGATTCCGCGGTTGTATGTTTGCTTGTGCTCTTTTCCATCTTGCCAGACAATAACATCCAGCCATTCACTTAACGCGTTAACAACGGAAATACCAACACCATGCAGACCACCCGAGACCTTGTAACCACCGTCACCAAATTTTCCACCAGCGTGCAACTTGGTAAATACAACCTCGACCGCAGACTTTTTCTCGGTCTTGTGAATACCTGTTGGAATACCACGGCCGTTATCGGTTACGGACACAGAACCGTCCTTGTGTATAACAACCTCTATTTGGTCACAATGCCCTGCAAGGGCCTCGTCAACAGAGTTATCGACGATTTCAACAATCAAGTGGTGCAAGCCACGACTGTCTGTCGACCCGATATACATGCCGGGACGCTTTCTGACCGGGTCCAAACCTTCCAAGACCTGGATCTGGTCTTCGCCGTATTTAGTTGTAATTTTTGCAATATTTTCTTTCTTTGCCATATCTGACAAGTATACCATATATAGGTAGGAACTGGCAAGAGTTTAGGCGAAAATTTATACGAAAAAGCCCCATAATCGGGGCGAATTTTGCAATATTTTAAGTATTATTGGTCTTTTTCCCATTCGTATTTGCATTTTCCTGCTTGGTATACTGGGCAGATTGCACTTTGGTCACAAACACCAGAATAATGCTCGTCATGGAACAAACCGATCACTTTACCACTAAGTCCTGTATCATTTGGTTGGAATTGAACCTCCCAATCCGCAAATCTCATAAAACCGTTCGGGTGTATCTTTCCAGGGATTCTTTTCAGTCTGGCATCAGAAATCTTAAATTTGTCACCTTCATTTAACTCGCATAAAGTGTTTTCCATACGACTACCTCCTCTAGCCCCCAACTAGCATAAGTATAGCCCCTCCCAGGAGTTTGTCAATACCCACGGTGATGTGATATTATCGACTATGATAACTCTTTTGAAAGGTGGCAGTGTTTACGATGGAACGGGTGCGGTAGTCAATGTTTTGGACATTCTTGTCAGCGGGGATAAAATAATAGAAATTGGTACGGATATCAAGTCCAAGGCAGACCGAGTGATTGACTGTACGGGCCTGTGCGTTGCCCCAGGCTTTATCGACGCACACAGCCATAACGACTTTTTTGTATTAAGCAAACAGTCCCAGGAATACTTCGCCCCATTCCTGCGACAAGGTATTACAAGCCAAGTCGTAGGAAATTGCGGCAAGTCCGCGTTTGGGGTTGATATGAACTCGCCCCATGTACCTGTTGCCAGTGGCGGTCTGTTCCCCCCACCTATGTCGGGGTCGTTTACCGATTTTGTTCGGGATTCCCAAGGCAAGCTGCACCTGAATATTGTCCCCCTAATAGGCCATGGTACAATTCGCGGAGGAATGGTAGGAATGGACCCAAAACATTTTACACAGGAACAAAACGACGAAATGATAACCCACATAGACGAAGCCATGGAAAACGGTGCGTTCGGGGGCAGCTTTGGGATAATGTACGAACCTGGAATGTACGCAGACGAGGAGGAGCTGCTTACTTTTGCCCGTGCGTTAAAGAAACATGACGGAATCTTGACAATTCATCCAAGGGCGTGTTCCAGCGTCTCGCTTGCCTATCGCCCTATGTTCACCCGACCACATATAGAGATCGCCTTGAACGAAGTTGAAAACTTTATGGTGAAAACTGGCGTGCGAACACAATACAGCCACTTAATCTTTGTTGGCGAGAAAACATGGAAAACCTATGATACGATGGTTAGGAGATTTCGCGAAATGCAGGAAGCAGGTCACGATATCGCCTTTGATATTTATGCGTATACATTTGGATGCTCGGTTATTACGGTCATCTTGCCGCCGTGGTATTTGGGGTTGTCACCCGAGAAACGAAAAAGTCGCTTCGTTCGAATGCGGTTAAAGATGTTGATGAAGATTTCGATGAAACTGCTTGGCTTTGGGTTTGAGGAAATTCTAGTTCAATATATATCTCCCAAACACAAGCATTACGAGGGTAAAACCATCGCTCAAATTGCACGAGACGAGGGCAAATCCGCAACTGATATGTACCTTGAACTGGTGGAATTGTCCAACGCAGAAGGAAGGTTGTTAATCAGCAAATACTCGACTGACGAGATGGTGTTAAAGTTAATGCAAAACCCTCAATCCCTCCTGATGACGGACGCCTGGTGGGAGGAGGCGGGATACCAGAACACCGCGACCTATCAGGGCTTTCCAGAGTTCTTGGTCATAGCAAAAAGACATAATTTACCGCTGGAGCGAATCATCCACAAAATGACGGGGGCAACGGCAGCAAGATTCAAAATCCCCAACCGAGGGACAATCGCCGAGGGAAACTTTGCCGACATAACAGTCTTTGATTACGAGAATGTATCCACTAACCTGTCAGTTCCCGATGAAGCACCAAAAGGAATAAAATATGTCCTTGTTAACGGGCAACTGGTTGTTGATAATGAACAATATACTCCCAATCTTTGTGGACGAATGCTTACGCGAGCGTAACAGCTTGCTTCTCTTCTGGCATTTTTTGATAGTTCTCTCTTTGATGCGGGTCAAACTTCATCATGCTTTTCTTTGGGGCGTACTTTTCCGAGTTCAATTGTATTATTGGTTCCTCGTATTTTTCGATCACCCTCTCGGCGTTATAGCGTAAGCCGACCATTGCACGCTTTCCAGCCTCTTTCATAGCCACTTCCTTTGAACCCCTACCATGCATAATTGAACCCGAGTAAAGATTCTCTATCTTATCGCCATTCTCTTGATTACTCAAAACACCTTTGACCGCAACAGTCCTTGACCTCGGGTTAATTCTATACGGTTCGCCAGATTCAAAAATATAGTCACCCAAGAAGCCCCTGATTACTTCAATATTATCTTGGTAAATCATTCCTTCCTGGCCTTTTGTGATTTTGTTCTGTTTGTGTATTCCTATCGCCTCTTGTTGCTCTTCTTCGGTCATGGCTTCCCATACTCTTGCATGTTCAAGGGCTTGTTCGATTTCCACGACTGTATAATTGGGTTTTGGGCTGTCCGTCAACAGATTCAGTCTGTTACGCGCCGCTCTCTCCCTCCTCATCATGATGTCAAGCGTTGGCATGACTACCTCCTTTAACCCCAATGCAATATTATCACATAAAAAAAAGCCCGCGAGTCAAGCGGGCTTTATCTGATGGCAAATATTATTTATCGCCTAGGTCAATGAAGTTCGCTGGGTTGACGCGAGTGCCATCCTTCAGAACCTCAATACGAACATGTGGCGTGCTGGTGAATTCGAATGTGGAAGTTGTTCCAACTGTTCCGATTTTTTGACCTTGTTCAACGCGTTGATTTGGGGTCACCACCACATTGCGGTCAAGGGACTGGAACACAGTTGCCAGGCCTTCACCATGATCAATCGTAACAGTTGTACCGTGGATTGTTGTGGTGACACTGCGAACCACACCTGCATATGTTGCCAGAACCTCTGTACCTGTTGCAGCCCCAAGGTTCAATGCCCTATGTGACTGCCAGCGATTCATTGTTGAATTAAACTGCAATTGGGTACCACTATACTCCTTGAGGACAGTAAAGCTTTCGGTGCCCAAGGGGAACCTGAAGACTATCGCACCACCGCCGACTTCGTCGTCGCCTCCTCCTCCACCGCCGCCTCCACCACCGGGCTGGCTAAGGCTTAATGCCGTAAAGGTTATTGCAACCGTGAGCATCAGCATTATCAACAACGCCGAAAACCCTATTGCTCGTGCACGCCTTCTATCCGCTCTTGTAGACACCCTTAGTTCATTGTTTTTGTTGCTCATTTTCTGACCTCCTTGCCTTGATAGTTGACAAGGTAAGGTCAGTTTATACAGATAATTACATATCTTTTTCCCAATCGACGCCCATATCCGCCCAAGCCGCGTCAGTCAGGTCAACCCACTTTCCTGTTTGCGAGTTGTCGATAAGAAAAATTGCCTCCTTATGGTCAGCGATTCGTTGGTTCCTTGATTGCTCGTCCAGCATTCTGTCCGTCGAGATATCGTTGCTTATTCTTGGTACTGTGCCGTATTTGTCCCAGTCTGATTGACTGCTTGGAAACTCCACCACATCCATTTGGTTTGAATAATCTTGCCCTTCTTGGTGGCTGTTATCCGTTTCAATTGCCCCATCGAAAACCTCTCTTGCAGTGGCTAAGGATTGCACAGGATGATCCATCATTCGACCTGCGTACCTTTTCCAATTTTCATTGTTATAGTCAGAGCTATGGTTCGGGAAAAATTCTTTAAACACATTCTCGCTGTCCCCCACTGCGACTGGCAATTCAAACTGGTCACTAAACAAATCCTCCGAGTTCAAGATCTTGTCTTCTATATCCATAATCCCCAACCAATAGTCAATAAAGTAATGCCCATCTTGCGTATTTGTAAAATCACGCTGGTGCATGTCAGCCAATTTCCCCTGTTGCTCCAAAGAATATTTTTCCCAATTAAGGGGCCTGTTACCACCTGACCATATTTCGTTTGCAAGAACTTTCCTGGAAATCATGCTGTTAAACAATGTGGTTTTTTTTACCTTGTCCGTTTCGGATTTGGTATAGGCCGGATCCAAATCATATTTCAAGGCTGCCCTGCGTGCCTCTGCGATTGTACCCACTTGAAGTGCCTGTGCTAAATCCTGCAATTCTAAATCGTTGCCCCCCTCCGCCATTAACTGGCTGTACCTGTTGCGAACTACATCTATTACTGCCCTATCCATGAACTACCTCCTTTAGATTAAATACTCCTCAATTGACTTGCGTACTCCGTGATAGCGACTGGTCCCCATGTCTTCCCTTGCGTAACCTATTGGCAGAAATGCTATTGGGTCAAGGCCTTCTGGCAAGTTGAACACTTTTATGGTCTTGTCGGCATCAAAATTTTGGACCCAGCAACTGCCGATCCCAAGGTCCCAAGCTTGATACATCATAGCGGTTGTTGCAATAACGGCACCAACCTTTCCCCAGTCATTTCCGTTGTCAATCCCACATATCAGGATGACGGCAGGAGCTCCATATCGACATGGCGTACATTGATCGACTAATCCTAAATCAGCGGGCGTTACTAGAACCTTGAACCTTTGCAGCTGAGAATTTTTTGCCGTAGGGGCAAGAATTCCTGCTTGCAATATCTTATCTAACTTGTTTTGTTCGACAGGGATATCTTTGAATCCCCGCACTGAATAGCGATCTTTTAACAATTTTTCGAAGCTCATAATATGTCTATATCATAAAAAATTTTTTGTTGACAACTCATTTCGATTCAAGTATAATCTAATAGGTTTACACATGAACAACTTTGTGAGAGGAATGGCTGCAATCGTTATGGACAACACACGGCTTGCCAAGTGTGTCTTTTAGGAATGATTATCTAAAACCACATTACACACTTGGCAAGTCAAAACTGACCCTTCTTACGGGGTTTTTTGTTGTAGTCATAACAATCAGCAAAATTGTGTCATGTGTAAAATCAAAATTTAAAAAGGAGATTTATATTATAATGAGAGAAAATTATCCTCAATATGTTCAAGATGTAGTGGACGGTAAAAAGTCGTTCCTAGATGGCTTTTGGGACTATCTAGACGAGCAGCGCGAGGCACGAGACGCACAGAAAGAACCACTTACACCAAAGCAAGTAGCAAAACAGAGACTCAAGAAAAAGTTGTTTAGTTTTGAGGCAACAAAAGATGATTGGCATGGAATGCAACACATTTTGCATGATGCCGCAGTTGCAGCAGGTGCAGAACCTGGAACGGAGTTGTATGACTATGCACTCAAACAAGGATTCTTAGCCTACCAACTTGGCATGATTCTTGGCGGAGAGTTTGGCGAGCACCCGCGAATAGTCCTAAACCATGCCCACAAATCGGCAGAAAAAAGGGTTGCACAAGTAGTTGCTGAAGGAATTCCACAACCCGAACAAATGACTTACGAACCAGAAAACTTGCACTAAGAATCGTTATCCCTTCATCTCTATTCTATCTACACCACCCAAATATTTTCTTAAGACTTCTGGGATTGTGACCGATCCATCCGCGTTTTGGAATTGCTCTAAGATCGCAGGGAACAAACGACTTGTCGCCAAGCCCGATGCATTCAAGGTGTGAACAAATTGTTTGCCCTTCTCGGTTGTTGTGCGGATGTTCGCACGACGGGCTTGATAGCAATGTGCGTTGGATGAACTGGAAACCTCCTTATAACCCTTCATGCTTGGCACCCAGACCTCGATGTCATAGGTTTTTGCCATAGCCGCCCCAGTGTCCCCTGCGGACAACAAAACGGTTTGATAGTGCAGTCCAAGACCCTCGACAAGTTTCTCCGCGTTGCGAACAAGCTCTTTATGTAACTCGTCACTTTGTTCGGCTGTTGCAAACATGAACATTTCAACCTTATTGAATTGATGTCCACGAATCATGCCGCGCTCGGATGCTCCGTATCCCCCTGCCTCTTTCCTGTAACATGGGCTGTAGGCTGCATACTTGATTGGCAACTTATCGATGGCAAGGTTTTCTCCCCTATGCATGTTAATTAGTGCTGTCTCGGATGTTGGTAAGAGGAACTTGGTTGACTTTAGGTCGTCCCCGAAATTGGTAACAAACACATCATCGGCGAACTTTGGAAATTGGCCGGCGGTATAGCCCGACTCGTAATTCAAAAGGTGTGGTGGCAATACAAACTCGTACCTATTTGCCACATGGAAATCAATGAAGTAATTAAGCAATGCCCACTCAAGGCGAGCTCCCATGCCTTTATAAACCCAGTTACCCGATCCACTCATCTTCGCCCCTGTTTCATAATTAATTAAACCTAAGACGGTTGCCAGTTCAACATGGTCCTTTGGTGTGAATTCAAACACACGTTGCTCCAAGTTAGTTTTCACCACCCTGTTGGCTTCTTTACCACCTGCAGTTACTTCATCCGCAGGAATGTTTGGAATTGCAGACATTGCCTCGAATAATCTTGCTTCGATTTTTCGCAGTTTGTCTTCACTTTTTTCAATCTTTTCGCCCAGTTTCTGCATATCGTGAATTTTAGCATTAATAATTGCCACAGGCTCATCATCGCGTTTCAGCTTTGCAATTTCGGAGCTGACCGAGTTTCTTGTTGCCCGCATTTTTTCGATTTTAGCGAGACGGTCTTTACGCTCCTCTTCCATTTCAAGAATTCCTTCGATATCAAGGACAAACCCCCGTTTTTTCAGTGCCTCCACAAAAGCTTGTGGATTCTCCTTCAATGAATTGAAATCAATCATGAAAAAAGCCTAGCATAGCTAGGCCCTTTCTGTCAACTGTACGCTGCTGTTGTTCGTGCCACAATCCGCTGGCCAGTATTGCGTGGCTTTGGGGCAGGCGGTGGAGGTGCTTCTTGAGGTGGAGGCGGAGGTGCAATCTCCTTTGGCGGCTCAGCCTTTGTCAACTCACCTTTTATGTGTGCCAGAATTTCTGCGACTATTGAATCCTTGTCAATCGGAGCCGCATCTTTTTTTGGCAAAGGATCAAGCTCGGGTTTTTCATCCTCTAGATCCATATCTCCGACGCCCATATAATCAATGCTTAACTCTGGTGGTGGAGTTGGCTTTTCTTGCACAGCAGGAGGCGGCGTAATTGGTCCCTCGTCCAGACGAGAAATCATAATGTCTACTAGTCGCTCGTCAGGGGTTGGCCTCAGCTTTATACCTGGCGACGATGGTGGAGGAGAGATTATTTCTCTTGGAGGTGGAATTTCCAATTCTACAGGAAGAGGGGCCACAGTAGGAGACGAAGAAACTGGCGGCGGAGGGGGCTGGACCACAGTTGGCGGAGGGGGCGGCGGAGCTATTATTGGGGGAGGCGGAGGGGGCGGAGCTATAACAGGAGGCGGCGGGTGTGCCCCCATCATTGGAGGCGGTGGGGGACTCATCATCGGAGGCGGTGGGGGGACTGCTGGAGGTGGGGGCGGCGGGGCCGCGACAAACTCTGCTACTGATGGGGGCGGCACATATGGCATCTCTTCAAACTTTTGGAAAATTTCCTCAAGAGGCTCTTCTTGTTGTATTGGTTGTTCCGGCATTGGAATTGGTGCTTCCTCGGAAATTGGATCAGGTGCTATTTCGACTACAGGAACTTCTTCCTGACTTTCATTAGGTGCCATCTCCAGGCCTATTTCCGCCCCTTCCGACCCCTCTTCTTCTACAGCAACTGGTATTGGCTTTGCTTTTTTTTCTTTTTTAATCTTCGGCTCTTTTTCCTTTTTCTCTTTTTTTTGTTTTTGCACTGGCTGCTTTCTTTCTATGCCGCATGTTTCAAATATTTCTTCGTTGAACTCGCGGCCTTCTTTTTTAATCATACGAAGAGTCTTCTCGTGAACCTTGTCGGATGGGGCAGCAAGAAGTAAAATCCCACACGCAAAGGCCTGGAAGGTTTCCTCGATACTTTGGAAGAATGAATCTGTATTTTCGGCGAACTCGGACATCTTATCTTGTCTGTATCTCTCGACAGCTGCATGATAAAAACCGAGGAGAACTGTCGATGCTATTATAAACATAAGAACAGCGAACGGAGCAATGGCCGAATATATTGCGGCAGTTGTTAGTGACCCATCAACAGATGCATCAGCGAATATGTTTGTTGCCGCCGCAATCTCGACAGCACCACCCCAGATCGTTATCAACATAGCAAGAAATATTATCCCTGCGTTTAAGAACCAATTATTTCTGATCGCTCCAAATTTTTTGTATTCAGGATTCGTGTGGTAAACAATCATGTTAGAAAAATTCTTGTGTGCGATCACGAATTTGTATAGAACCATAAGAAATGCACTGCCTGGGTATCTTGCCAAGATTCCTAAATACTCTTCTGCTTTTCTGTCTGGCTCGTGCTCCTCTATACTGGCGATGGTTTGATAGTTTATAATCTCGCGCATCAGTGTGCCATCTTTTGCCCTGTACCTGGCAAGTTGCAAGATTTTGAAAAAAGTGAACATAAAAATAAAAATCGCAGGCAAAATAACCCAAAACAAGGGGAAAGGATAGTTTATGCACCATTCAATTATTCTGGTCACAGCAGTCCCCCATTTACTAGCCTGTGCAATATTTTAGCCTTTTAACTTCCGTTTTGTCTAATTGTTTTTTTTAATTATAAGTATTGTTCTGGTTAAATCTTCTAGATTTTTATCAATAATCTCGACAATTTTAAATTTTAAGCGGGTCATTATGTGTTTTGCTGAATTAACTTCTTCTTGAAAATTCGGGCCCTTGAAAGCCAAAAGTACTCCGCCCTTTTTTAAAAGTGGTGACGCGAGCCTGATTAGTTCATTTAACGGTGCAACCGCCCTTGCCGTTACAATATCAAATTCGCCCTTGAAGTCCTCTATCCGACCATGAACCACATATCCATCAATTTTAAGTTCATCCAAAACATTTTGCAAGAAGTTACACTTCTTGAATGTGCTGTCTATCATTGTAAGAGTTATCTGCGGAAAACTAACCTTCAGCGGAATAGCAGGACTGCCTGAACCTGACCCTAAATCAATCATCCTAGCACCCTGTTTAAAGAATTTTGAAATCTCGTCATTGAAAAGCAAGCTGTCCTGGATATTATAAATCCAGCTCTTCTCCAGTGTTTTGTGGGCAGTCAGATTGAACGCTTTGTTTGTTTCGACGAGAAGGGAGTTGTACATACTCAGTTTGCAGTCTTTCATTGTACGCAGTATACACCGCCCTTTTGATTTTGCGAACAAGTTTTTCAACATCCGCTGCTGTTGCCCCACCATTGTTTACTATGAACCCTGCGTGCTTAGTCGACACCTGTGCCCCGCCAACAGAAGTTCCCTGCAATCCCAATTCCTTTATCGCCGTTCCAACATAAAAGTCCGGCCTTGGGCGACGAAAGGTGCTGCCTGCACTTGCATCATGATATGGCTGGCTTGTCAATCTCTTGGCAAATAATTCTTCTTGCTTTTTTACAATCTCGCATATTTTTCCGTTTTTAAGATAAAAATATGCACCCAAAATAATCCAATCTTTCTTTTTTTGAAAAATGCTTGTTCGGTATGAAAATTTCAATTTCGTCGCGTCCATATTCACAACCTGTCCTTCTGTCAAAACATCGACACAGACAACGACATCCTTTATCTCGCCGCCGTATGCCCCCGCGTTCATAAACACCGCCCCTCCCACCGTGCCGGGCAAGCCGATTGCCCATTCCAAACCTGATAAGGCCCTCTCCTTGGCGAATTCAAGAACATCGTCCATCTTTGCCCCTGCGTCGGCATAGATAAAAGTTCCATTGTCCAAAATCTCGGCAAAGTCCAAATTTATCACAACTCCATCAAATCCATCGTCCGATGCCAAGATATTGAAACCTCCTCCTATTACAAAAAAATCCTCTTCAACAAATGTCAGGGCGCTGACCAACCTTATTAAATTCGCTTTATTCTGAACGCGGACAAAGAACTTTGCCGGACCGCCAATGCGGAAATTTGTTAACTCGGCAAGGGGTTTATCCTCGTGCACGAATTCCTCGCCGCACAGATGTTCCAGATAACTTTTTAGGACATTTCTCACAATCTATGGTATGCTTGAATCGTGACCAAGTTGTTGAAAGAATCCCAACACCGCGAAGCCGCACAAATCATTCGTGATGGCGGTCTTGTTGCGTTCAGGACCGAAACAGTTTATGGTCTGGGTGCCGATGCCACAAATGATGAAGCGGTCAAAAAAATCTTCACGGCAAAGGGTCGACCATCGTCAAACCCCCTGATAGTTCATTTTCACAGCATCAAACACCTAAAGCAATATTTTGACCTAAATCCCGAGATTGAAAGAATCCTGAGGCTGATAACCGAGGCACTAACCGTTACCTTGCCCGCATCAGACATGATAGCAAAATCAGTATTAGCGGGACATGCAACCGCCGCCGTGCGAATTCCGTCATGCAAATTCGCCCGTAAATTCATTCGAGCGTGCGGCGTTCCGATTGCGGCACCCTCGGCTAATACCTCGACGCGACCTTCCCCCACCGATTGGCGCGCAGTACAGGATGATCTGGAGGGAAAGATTAATGCAATCATGATGGGCAGGCGAACACGAATAGGAATAGAAAGCACAGTGATAGAAATGCAGGACAAGGGATTAGGGATAAACATATTAAGACAAGGAGGCGTGTCTATGAAAAAGTTAAGAGAACAAACAGGCTTGGATGTCAAACTGGCAACAAGCCCTGAAGAGCTACAAAAAAGCCCAGGGACAAGGTTCAAGCATTATTCTCCCTCCTACCCCATTCATATCCTGACAGACTTCTTTGATATAATGGGACTGACATACCAAAAAGAGTATGTTGTAATAGGATACAGCAATCATTTTAACTATACTGATAAAAATATTTTGTATATAGGCAAAAATGCTAGGCAGGCAAACGCGAACTTATTCTACCTGCTGCGAGAAGCTGAACGGATTTTGAATAAATCAAAGAGTAAAAAAGATAAAATTATAGTGATAGAAGATTTGCCAAACACGGATGAATATGCTAGTGTTAGAGAGCGAGTGCAAAAAGCCAGTATCGGAGGTGATAAATGAAGTGGACAATTATAGCAGATTCGTGTTGTGATTTGAGGGACGAAGACTTGACAGGTGGGAGTATAACATTCAAGACAATACCCTTAACCCTGACACTAGGAGAAGAGGATTTTATTGATGATCAGACCCTTGATACGGCATTGTTCATCCCAAAAATGAAGGCATCCAAGACCCTGCGGTCAGCGTGCCCATCACCAGAGGCGTTCATGGAACATATGCGAGATAATGATAATATTATTATCGTAACGCTAAGTTCAAAGCTTTCCGGAACGCACGGTTCTGCCCTGATTGCAGTTGAACAAATCAAGTCGGAGTTCCCAAACAAAAAGGTCTATCTGCTGGATAGCCTAAGTGCATCTGCGGGTATGGCATCTCTGTGCGTAAAAATCAAGGAATTAATCGAGAATGGGAACATGAGTTTCGAAGAACTGACAGAGAAGCTGGATCCTATTCGTTCTAAGACTCGCGTTAGATTCTTGCTTCAGGACCTGTCCAATTTGGTCAAAACTGGCAGGCTATCCAAAGTTATGGGCGGAATCCTAGGTCTGACACCGCTGAAGTTAATTTGCGGGGACGACGGCAATGGTGAAATCAAGAAGTTTGGCTCATCCCTAGGAACAAAGAAAGGACTTGTTAAATTATCCGAATTTCCCCCAAAGGATGCATCGGTTGTAATCGCACACGCCCATAACGAGACGGACGCCGGATATCTGAAGGGGCTTTTGGAAAAACTAGGAATCACAAATATCAAAACCGTCCTGATGCGTGGGGTGGCAACATTCTATTCGAACGACAAAGGAATCGTTTTGGCGTACTAGAGAAGTGCTATCCCTTCCCTCTCCGCCCATTTATTGGTTTCATCGGAGTGAACGGATGCCTGGACCTCGCCAATGTGTCTGGCCCCAAGAATTAGCATAGCCAATCGTGATTGACCAATCCCTCCCCCAATTGTTTGGGGGAGTTCGTTTTTTAAAACCCTCTTATGATATTCTTGATCTGGGTTCATGCCCTTTATGTTGCATTGTTGCAGGAGCGTATCACTATTTACACGAATACCCATGGAACTGAGTTCTAACTCGCCATCAATCGGAGGGTGATATGCAACAATATCTCCGTTTAGTTCGTCAATCCAACTGTCATAATCTGGGGCCCTGGGCTCATCAATGCCACGGATAAACACGAAGGGATGCTGCTTAACTAAATCCTTCTCGGTCATGTTGCCCATTTCCCTCATTGTTACAAATTTCAATTTCTCGTCGATGTTGCGGTCTAACTTTGGAAAAGCACGCAGCAATTCCTCCTGGGTTTCAAGCATCGCCTCGTGTATCTGAGCAACGACCTTTTCAAGGTATTTTTGATTTCGCTGTCCCTCAGCCATTGCAATTTCCCAGTCCCACTGGTCAACAAATACCGAGTGCGTTGCATCAAGCTCGGGTTCTTCTGGGCGAAAATACGCCCCATCGACTATTATTCCTTCGCCTTGTTGGATGTTATATTTTTGTATGGCCTCACGCTTCCATTTAGCAAGGCTGTGAGGGACCTCTACATGTTTATTGGCTGCGGGGATGTAAAAGCCGACGGGCTGTTCGATCCCCGTTAAACCATCTTGCAATCCTTTACCACTTTCTATAAAATGTGGGGCAGATATCCGCAATAATTTCAATTTGCTTGACAGTGAGTTCTTGAAATGGAATTTAATCATCTCAATCGCCTCTTGCCTTGACCTTATATCAGCTATGTTCATTGCTCAGTATATGAAACTACTCGTGCTATCGCTAATACTTCCACCTTTTTCGCACCAGCCTCTTTCAGGACGCGTGCAACCTCGGTGGTAGTTGCCCCACTGGTTATAACATCATCTACTAACAATATCCTTTTCCCCTTGACTTCACTAATGACTTCATACGCACCTGCTTGGTTCTTAAAGCGTTCCGCAGTACTCATTCTTTCCTGTGGAATGGTGGACTTAACTTTACTGAGGATATTTTCGTTTATTTCTAGCTCTCCTGCAAATATTTCTTGGGCAAGCAAAGTCGCTTGATTAAATCCTCGTTCCCGCTGTCTTGCCTTGGACAAGGGAATAGGAACTGCAAAATCGTAATTCTTTGGTTTAACAGACACCCGCATAAACGGGGCAAGGGTCTTTGCCACCAAGCCATCAGAACTATACTTCAATCCTAAAATCATTTTGGCAACTACATCGTTGTATACAAATGGCGTGATAATATTATCTTTTTTTGACGGCACGGCAAAATCAAGCTTCTCTAAACATCCATCGCAAATGTTCGGATACTCAGATATGTTAATCTCACCTCGGCAACCAAGACATGTAAAGTTCGGGAATAAATAGTCTAGGACTTTTTTAATCACAGCCCAGTATAACAAAAGGGCGACAGATTGTCGCCCTACATTTGGTTGCTTGCACTTTCCTCTTTTATAATTTCTTGCAACGCTTGTATAAATTCCTCGATTTGATATGCGTGAGCGTACTTCCTCATCAGGCGTACAATTCCGCCAAGCAATAACTCCATATCCCTCGGAGACATATACGGCTTGTGTACAGTTTCCGGCATGGGGATTATATTACATGTGTGCTCCATTTTGACCTCCTCACTCTAAAACTGCTGACTTAAACTTCTTGTTTGGTTTGAACAAGGGGACGACTTTTGGCCCGATCTGGATGCGTTCACCAGTTGCAGGGTTGACGCCCTCTCTGGCACTGCGCTGCTTTAGTTTGAATTTACCAATGCCCAACCCCACTTCCCCTCCCCTCCTTAGAGTTTCGATCACAAGGTCGGTTAGTTCGTCAACGATATGACTCGTTTCCTTTTTAGGCAAACCTGTGCGGATTGAGAGGTCCTTTATAAAAGCTTTCTTTGTCATGACTAGATGATACCCAGTTGTATAAGTTGTTAAACATTAGTATACTGTTACATGAGTAAGCAAACCCTTGACCTAGGCAGAGAATCTCTAGAGAGCATGTTTTCTTCATACTACTATGAACTAGATCCTAATATCCAAATAACCGGTATGGGAGCCACTTCTGATGAGTCCTTCAGCGATGCCCCCAGCAGAGAGTGGAATCTTGCCCATATGAACTTCGCAGGAATAACAGAGGTTAATGGAGCCCAGCAATGGTAGAGCAGCAAGCTAAAAGCATCTAAGGTCAAATCTCTGTGCCAGACGCACATCAATACTAATAGGGATAAAAACCGCCAACTCAAGGTCAAGAGAATTAACCCTTATTTTTCTTTTCACGGCAAAGGCAGAACACACCCTCGCCTGGAGGGTATGATTGTAGAAGTAGGTCAAAAGAAATTATCATTCCTGGATCGATTTTCCTCTTTTTTTGATAAAGTTAACAATCCTGATAGGGAAAATTCTCAAGACTAGCACCATAATCACATAGCCTAGAAACGCGGTTGCACCAGCAAGAATAATCCATCCTTTGCCAGGCGGAAGTAAAAATTTAAGCAAGAAAAGGATCCCAATATAGATTCCAATCAGCAACCCTAGCCTTGCTTTGATGGATAATCCTTGTTTAGTAACTCGTGGCTTGAGTTTCATAAATCGCATTACCCAAAAGATATTAAGGGACAGGGCAATGGTAAAACACAGGATATTTCCGATACTAACGGCATAAATCCCCAAAGTTCCGATAAGTGCAAGCTGAAACCCTATTTTCGCCGCCCCACCAATGATAAGCGAAATCAGAGGGAGGTACGAGCGATCAGACCCTTGCAGCAGACTTGTGAATATCGTTGACAGCCCTACAAGAAATATCATAGCAGATTCCATCCGTAGTAAATTCACTGCGACAGGTATTTGCGAAGGATTTTCATGAAATGCGCGGGCGTATACAAAATTAATTAATTCCCCCGCAAAGACCAAATAAAATAAGGAAAAGAAAAATGCGATGACCACTATGATTTTAATTGAAAGGAAGAATTTTTGTTTTACTTCTTCTTTTTTTCCTTGCTTTAATAATTTTGCCGCCATTGGAACAATCGCTAAACCTATTGCAATCGCCAAAACCGCAGGCATGTTCACCAATGTGTGAACCGCCCCTGTCGAGATTCCAAACAGGCGTGTTGCGTCGCGGGTGGACTCGCCTGCCTCGGTCAGCATTTTAACAACGACTAGGGAATCAAAGACTAAAATCAAAGGGAAAACAGAAGCCAGGAATGTTATAGGTAACGCAGTTTTAAAAATCCGCCACATTAACCTTAAATCCACCATTCGGACAGTTAAAGTACCAACTCTCTCCTGGCCCTTTTCTTCCCTCTTGGCTTTCCTGAGATGGGCGAGATAAGTTATGCTGAGGAACGCGAGAGCAAAAACCTCGGCGATTGTGGTACCCAGGATTGCCCCAAAGACCGCCCATTCAACACCACGAGGCAACAAGATAACAGCCAGGGTTATACCGATAGCCAGTTTCGTGGTTTGTTCAATCAGTTGAGAGACGGCTGTCGGAACCATGTTGGACATACCTTGAAAATATCCCCTAAACGCCGCCATCAAGCAAACAATCAAAACCGCGGGTGCAATTGCAAGGTAGAGCTTAGTATTGCCTTCATTGCCTTGAAGAGAAGCTATATTGTCGGCCAAGAGAGTGAAGAGAGTTGCAAACAACAATCCAAATACGGCAAGGATAATAAGAGAGTTAAGTAAAATTTTTCGGCACTCCTGGAAGTTTTTGGCGGTTCGTTCTTTTGCAACCATCTTTGATATTGCAACCGGGATACCCGAGGAAGCGATAACAAGCAATAATGCATAAACAGGAAAAACCATCTGGTACAATCCCATACCATAATTCCCAACTATGTTGGCCAGCGGTATTCGAAACCCTGCACCAAGTAATCGCACAAGCAACCCCGCTCCCGCCAAAACTAAGGCCCCACCAAGGAAGTTTTGTTTCTTGAGGTGATGCATATACTTTTTCACTTGTTTATCTTGTGCAAAAATGTGACAAACTTGTTGTACGGACTTTAATTTTATCGAAGCATTCATATAGTAGGGTCGGATGGATAACCCTTGTCGTTGAAAGAATTTTATAGTATAATATAAAGACATGAAAGGACTTAGGCTGTCTGCGGCAATTCTTGCCATTATTGTGTGCATTATAGGTGCCGCATCGACCATTATCGAGATTATTGAAATGGATCTCTTTTATGACTTCGATATTATTTCGATTGAGGTAATTCTTTCGATGATCATTGCATCGGCGTTACTGATAGCTTTTTTCGTCGTTGCTATCATTCTGTGTGCAAAGCGAAGTCGTGGCCTGATAATCACCATACTAGTTCTCACCTGTGTTATTCTTGCATTCTTGGTCGCAGGTATCGCAATGGTTGCCACGGGAGATTATTCTGTCCCAGTTGTTTATTGGATTCTGAACGGAGTTAATTTAGCTTTACTGATCACTATTGTTATTTTATCCGCCATTTACCTGACGAGAAGAGTAACAAAGTATACGATATATAAGAAAAATAAAAAACTCCTAGACAGGATGCTTACTGAAGGATCAATTAGAGAAGATTTTTACCGCCAAGTTCTGGCGGAAGAAGCAGGAAAACTTTAACCCCAACCGAACTCGTTGTAGGCAATCTTTTTAAGATAACAATCTATCGCACAGCGACGATTTGGGATTAGCTGCTTAGGAAGATCATCAATGTTAAACCACTCCAGATGAGAACACTTTTCACATTCGCAAATTTTTGGCTCGCCTGCCCATTTGTTCACGAAGAAGTATGAGTTATAGTAATGCATCTTTGTGCCTGGAACACCGCTTTGTGCACTATCTTGAATGTGAATGAATTCAATATCCTCGCGACTGAATTCGATAGCGATTTCTTCTTTCGCTTCACGCTGCATTGCGGCGGTCAATGATTCCCCAGCATCTACATGTCCACTAGCGGCACTGTCCCACCATCCAGTTGCCCAAATATTCCCTGCCCTCTTTTGTAGAAGAATTTGTGTTTTACCATCTTCAACTCGTACAAGAAACAACATGGATGCAGAAAGTGTTGCGTTTTTACTCACTTTGCACCCCTTTGACGATTGACTTCATAAAGTACCATTGCCGTAGCATTTGCGACATTTAGGCTGTTTACCTTGCCATGTTGTGGCACGGAAACGATTCCATCAACCAAAGTTCTTGTTAATGTTCTGACACCAGTGTGCTCGCCCCCCATGACAATTGCGATGGGTCCAGAAAGGTTTGTTTTTGAAACATCCATCCCACCCATATCGGCGGCGAAAATCCAAAAACCTTTCTCTTTAAGGTACTCAATTTCGTGGTTGATATTTGTGACTTTGCAGACCTTGACATGTGACGCGGCACCCGCAGAAACACGAATAACGGTGTCCGTTACAGAGGCACTGCGGTTCTTTGGAATGATGATGCCATCAACCCCCATACACTCGGCAGTACGAATAATGTTACCGAAGTTATGCGGGTCCTCAACTCCGTCCAGTATCAAAATCAGAGGCTGGGTGCCTTTTTTGTATCCCTCGTCGATAATTTCCCTTAATTCGAAATATCTATAATCACTTACGAATGCAACGAATCCTTGGTGGTTCTTAGTCTTGGAAACCCTATCCAGAGCCGTCCTGTCCACGAATTGGTATACAATCCCGCTGTCCTTGATTTTGTCCACCAAGTATTGGGCATTTGTGCCTTTTTGAATCATTATCTTTTCAACGGTCGCGTGTCCCCCAAGGGCTTCCTCGACCGCGTTCTTTCCTTCAACAATCATGCATTAACTTTACCACAACTGCGGTCACCTTGTCTAACTCATTATTCATGTGCCAAAAACCGACAAGTGCTTCCAAAGCCGTTGCTTTGCGGTATTCACAGAGAGTCGCGTTTTTTGCCTTGGTATTGACCTTGGCATTAAATGCCCGTTGTGCAAGGTCTTTTTCTTCTTCGGTCAATTTAAGCGTGTCATATACTTGGGCTTGGGTCTTGGCATTTTCATAGGACGAAGCCCGCTTGTGCAGGACATTAATTTTGTTATCCGCGTCATTAACAAGGAACGAGCGAATAAAAAATGTTATAACGGCATCACCAAGGAATGCCAAGGCCAGTGGGGATTTAATCATAATATATTAAAACCTTTCGCGGGCATAATCGTCAACTAGATCCCGAACAGATTCCTCCAATACTTGATTATTACTTTCCATAGTTAGTGGACATCTCCGGCAACGCTTTTTATCACCATGAATCATGTACGAGCAAAAAGATTCTATGTGTTGGGTTACTATTTCCCAAACTTGGTCGCCGATGATTTCTTCACCTATATTCCGCTCTTCTAGCAAACTGCCTGCGAAGCCTTGTGCATGAACTTCAAGGTCAATTTGGTTTTCACAAGTGAACAAGTCGCCTTTTGGCATATTCGCCTCCTTTTTATCACATCGAGGTTATCATAAATTACACTTTTCGTCAATACCCATGGTCATATGCACAACATGGTTAAAGTTATTTTCGAGATGGATAGCCCATTCGTACTCAACAATGAAGTAATCGTTCGGGAATGCCCCGTCGAGGTGGATTGGTGGCGGGGACAACCCATGGTTGTGGATTTGCTGACAGAGCGATTTTTGTTGGATTTAGAGACAGATCCATATTCTATCCAGATTTCTGAGAAGCTGTTTCTTGTCCGCAAAAAACTCGACCTACAGGTCAGCCCCGATTCTCCTCTGCCCTTTTATTTCTTATCACTTGTACAACAGGGGCAAATGGCAAAAGCACGAGATCTCTTATCATTTGATATAACAGAATCTGCATTGAGAGAGTTTTTCGGAGAGTTCGAAATTATTTTGAATAATTACCTGGAAGACGAGAAAGTTTTCTCGATTTTACCGAACGGAGAACGAGTAGCAAAAAATTTCCGATTTGATGTCGAGGGTATCAAAATCACAAACATCTCCTGAGCCTTGTCTTTACCTCGTCTTCCCCAAGAATGTTTTGAATCTCCCAGAGATCGGGTGTGCTTTCACGGCCGGTGATGGATACCCGCACTGCTTGGGTTAGATCTTTGACCTTGATTTCAATGCAAAGAGATTTGACCCACGCAAACCATTCCTCGCGTATTGAGAAAGTCTTGTAATTATCCAGATATACTTTGACGATTGGATTTTTCCCCGTCTTTGGGGCAGTCACAAGGTAGTCAAACATTTCGGGTACTTCAGACCACTTAGCAATATCTTTACGAGGTTTTTGAGTTTCGCGGTCAATTTCTAGTGCCAAGAGTATTTTGTCGTCAGTAATTCCAAATTCCGTGACCAGTTCTCTGATTTCCGACTTAGTCATTCTTGAAATTACCTCTCGCGATAGATAATCTAGCTTTTGCAAATCAAATAGGGGCGAGTTCGTTCCAATATTTTCGAACTTGAAATCGAATTCAGTGTAAGGGTTTGTTGGGTTGGCAATTCGCCACATTTCGTAATTTGTGTTAAACAAAGTCAGTATATATTCCTTGATTGAGGCTACTGGGTAACCCTGGGCAATAAACCAGTCGGTTGCGGCGAAGACATCTTTCCGTTTGCTGATTTTTCTTTTGTTTCCATTTTCCTGAACGCAGGTCACTGGGAAGTGTGCATAATGCCAAGACGGTTCATCACTGAATAAGGCTCGATGGAGTTGAATGTGCTCGGCTGTTGATGGTAGCCATTCCTCGCCACGAACTACATGGGAGGTACTCATCATAGTGTCATCTACAACATGGGCAAAGTTATAAGGTGGAATTCCATCCTTTTTAAGAATTACAAAGTTGTTCTCCTGGTATGGCAGACTCATCTCGCCACGAATTAGATCTTGCCACGATACGCGTGCTTGAGTTACATCAGACATAAATCGAAGGCACCATTTCATGCCAGATGAAAGTTTTTGTTTTGTATCATCAAGGCCGAGGCCTCTGCATACTGCATATTCGTGCTTGTATCCTGGGGTTTCCTTTTTCGCAATTTGTTCTTCTCTGCTTTTCTCCAGATCCTCTGGGGTGCAAAAACATGGGTAAGCATGCCCCTGCCCTACCAATTGCTTGGCGAATGCATGATATATTTCTGTGCGTTCGGATTGCTTGCCCGCAAACTCGTCGAATTTGATGCCGAATTGGTCAAAGCCCCTCATCAGGTTTTCTGTTCCTCCCTCAACTTCACGCTTTTTGTCAGTGTCCTCGATCCTCAGAAAAAACACACCTTTGTGTGCATCAGCAAGCAAGCGATTTACAAACGCCATGGCCAGGGACCCTATGTGCAAGCTGCCCGTTGGACTTGGGGCAATTCGAAACGCGATTCGTTTTGCGGGCAAACTTGGCGGGACTCCTGCATTTGGAAAAAGTAACTCGGCAAGGTCTTTCAGGGTTTTTTCAGAAAATGGGGGGGGGGTCAGGGTTTTTTCAGGGTTTTTATCAGTATTGTTTTTTTTCATAATACAATATAGCACATCGAAAAATCCAAAATCAAGTTTTTGTGTCAGTTTTAAAGAGGTAGAGTTTCTTCGCGTAGTTTAGTGACTTGAGTTAGGGCTTCGTTGATAGCGGCGATAACCAAATCTTCCATCATTTCAACATCGTCGGGGTCGACAGCCTCGGGCTTGATTTTAAGGTTTAGTAATTCATATGCCCCGCTCATCTCTACCGAAACCATACCACCGCCAGACGATGCCTCGATTAGAGTTTCTGCCAAGTCTGCCTTGGCTTGCTCTAACTGCTTTTGCATAGCTTGCGCCTGTTTCATCATTTGCTGCATGTTTGCGGTACCTGCACCAGGGAACTTCATAATTAACCTCCTATATCCCTATAAGGGTACCAGAATCGGGCAGTATTGACAAGTCAAAGAATTTGAGGTATAATCCTTTCATGGAAAATATAGAAAATGTTGACGAATACCTCCTTGCCCACGCAGACCAGTTTGCCAGTGTCGGTTTGGACATTAACAGAGCTCTCGAGCTTAATCATCTTATCCAGCACCAGTATATGTTGCACAGAATATCAGGAGAGATGCTTAAGAATAATACGGCTGAGCTCACAACAATGATTGAACAAGCAATGACGCGTGCTGTAACAAAAGACTTCATCCATGAAGACGAAGAATCCGAGAAGCTAAGAGAGTTTGCATTCAAAAACCATCCATTTTTTGAACAAGTCAAATCCTACCTTTAACCGATAATTTCTCGCCGAATATTTTGCGTAAATATTCAGTTTTAGGATTTTTTATCGCATTTTTTTTAGGGGGCTGGATTTCAATTTCAGGGGGGAGTTTTCTTTTGTGTTTTTGTAACATATCATAAGCGGTTTGATCTTTCGCGAACACTAGGATTTGTTCTTTGTCAAAGTATGTATCTACTTGATTAGCAAGCAGGTTGTATAACATATAGTCCTTTTTCTCCCGCAGCCTCTTGGTAAGATTACCATATACCGCGTGCAGATCAGGAGCCATTGATATTATATCGAACTCTTCTTCCATGTCAGCTCCTTTATTTGTTTTCTTAAATTGGCCACAGGCAGAAACAAGTCAGGGGGAAAATCCCCCCATCTGTGCCACTCCCAACCCTCGCATTTATGGGGCTCTTTGGTTTCAACAACACCACTGTCTAGTTGAGCGGTCAGGGATATCGTAACATAATGCCTGCCAATGCTTTCAAAAAGATCATTGGTTACGCCTGCGACCGAAATATTTTTCAGGGTTATGCCTGCCTCCTCCATTGCCTCGCGTTTGGCACATTCCTCAAAATTCTCACCATATTCTAAATGTCCGCCCGGCGGAGCGTATTCACCATCTCCATGAGCATTTTTCCTTTTTCCTAATAAAATCTCGTCCTTGTCATTAAATATATAAACAGCTATCCCTATTCTTTGTATCATTAAACCCTCCACGATACAACGGTGGCTACTGCCCTTGCACTTGTGAAATTTAGGCGGACAGAAATTCGGCCTGCCTCGAATTCATCAAGGTCAACCCGCTGTGGCACAAGAAATCCACTTGTTATGTCAAGGGCCTTTCTTGTATCGCCCTGCGTGATTACAAGCTCAACTTCACCCTGTGTATTGAAGCTGGATACCATAAACATATCAAGGCCTGCTTGTGTAATATTAAATGTTCGAGTCAGCCTGCCGTTGACACTTGCCGCGGTTATTGTCCAAACCCCGTTGCTCTCGTTGTGGTTTAGGTTACTGGAACTGCCGGAAAATGATGTAGTATAACATCCCGTCAATATAAGAACGGGAACAGTTAATACCAAAGCAAACGCTGCAAAAAATAATTTTTTCATATTCTATTGTAACGCAAGAATGCATGCTCCGTCAAACATTGATTGCGGGTTCAGGGCAGTTTTTATTGCCATCTCCAGCTCTGCAAATACTTTATAGGTATCCAATATTTGCTTACTTGGATTCTGGAGAAACCTTGTCTTTATCATCTTCTGGATATCAACGATCACCGTATTAAGTGTAACAGAGGACGAAGCAATGGTCTTTAATGTCTTGTCCAAAGTTTTTGTATCTCTGGTAAATATAGCGTCAAGCAGACTCTCAAGCAGCTTGATATCCAACTTGCCTAACACAGCTACCACATCGATCTCGCTTGGATTTTGGGAATATGCAATTACAGCCTCTGCGGTGGATAGGGCGTCCCTGACCGAACCGTTTCCCGCCTCAGAGATCAGCCTAATAGCCTCTGGCGTTGCAATAACCCCTTCCTTTTTAAATATGGAAGTCAATTGTTTGACCAGCAACTCCACCGGCACAGGCCGCACATCAAACCTAAGAACACGAGATAGAATAGTTTTTGGCAACTTGTTCGGTTCAGTTGTAGCCAAAATAAAGATTACATGAGGCAAAGGCTCCTCTAGGGTTTTTAAGAACGCGTTGAAAGAGCTGTTAGAAAACATGTGAACTTCGTCGATGATATAGACCTTGTATTTGGAATAAGTTGGTGGATATTTCGTTTTTTCGATTAAATCTCGAACATCTTCGACCCTGTTATTAGACGCAGCATCAATTTCGATTATATCAATACCATCCGCAAGTGGGTTATCGCCTGTTACCAATCGTGCAAAAATTTTGGCGATACTTGTTTTTCCTGTTCCTCGCGTTCCGCATAATAGATAAGCATGGCTAATCCCACCAGCTTTGATTTGGTTTTGTAGAGTTCTGACTATATGGTCTTGGCCAATGACTTCTGTAAATTTTTTCGGACGATATTTTCGATAAAGTGACATGCTACCAGTTTACCCTAGTAAACATGATTATGGCAAACAGAACAAAGACAATTGCCGCATCAAACACTGCCCGGCGGGGCAAGGATTTGTAAACCCAGAACGCAATTACGCAAACTATGAGCACCAGCTTTATTACGAATAGTGCCAATGCCTGCGACAAAATAAAAGCCACGACTAAATATATTCGCGGCTCTTGTTTCGTTATTCAAGTTGTTATTTAAATTGCTGCTTCTTGCTGGGTGAAGAATTCTAATGCACCTGCTTGCTCTTCAGTAGTTAATTCTGTTTCGAATGGGCTTGGTGTAAAGTTTGCCACAAGCATCGCGTTTTTGTGTGTCGCTGTAGCATTTTTCCTTTTCTCTACTCTTTTAAGGAAAGCGTCTGTCCCTTTTTCCCTATTTTGTTCGAATTTGCCTACTTTGGTCTCTGGCTTTGTACCAGTTCCCAGTGCCTGCTGTATTCCCTGAACCATCATTTCCTCGCCGACTTGCTCAAAGAAGTCCGCGTGTTGTACACTTTCCATCATTATTTCCTCCTTAAAGATTTTTAGAATACCCGTATTATACAGACATAGAACCTTATTGTCAATACCCCTTTTTATAGTGAATATTATGAACGGTCGTTATTTAAACATGTTCTTAAGCGAGAACTTTCGAGCGTGGGATTTTGTATATCGAATTGAATCAATTTGGCCCGTAATGTCAAGTAAGCCCTCGGAAATCGACAGATTTTGCACCGACAGGTTTTGGCCTGTTATTATTATCATTGTGCCATCTAGATGGGCGACAACCTGATGAGGTTCGGTTGTGCGGATTTTTTTTATGCCTGATAACGACAATTCCGCACGATTTGTTAAAGATAGTGTCTGCATGTGATTATATATGTTTATCGCACCTTTGATTGTCAATAACCGCCGAAAACGCCCATAAAGTATAATGCGGTGGCAGTTCCAGCAACAACCGCCAAGATGCCCAGAACGACTGCGGCTATTTTTGCACCAGATTTTGGGTAACGACCGACAACCTTGCCTGATTCACCATTTATATAAAATTGATATGTTTTGTCCTTGTATCTGTAATTATTTATATAAATCGGCAACATAACATAGTTAAATCTCCTGTCAAGATATTGAGTATTAACATGTAACGACCCAACACGATCTGCCCGATATTTGCGAACAATCATGTTGCTAATGTCTCTCCGTACAAAGTTCGCGAATTCTTGGAAACATTGATCGAGCGTTTTGCTGTAGTGTTCGGCCACAATCCCACTCAGGAATTCTTGGCGATAGACCTTTAGCTGGGTCATATTAAATGGGCGAATTCTGTTGAAGTTTACCGGTGCGATACGCTCGCCCGCCTGGAAGAGTTGGTCGAGGTATTCTTTATGCATTGTTCCTCTGACACGAAACCATCGTGTTTCGGTAACAGTCCGTGTATTTTGCCCCGAACCCACAGTTCTGGTAACAGTCCTCCCTAGAGTACCATTATAGTTGTTTTGTGTTCTTGAACTGAAGCTCCAAACCGGTGTATAGATTTTTGTAAACTCTTTGGAAACATTTGTCCGCTTTAGAGACCCTGGAGCAAAAAATCGCTTCTTTAACCATTGCTTGAAATTCGCCTCTGCCGTTTGTTCAGTAATCCTGAATGGAATCACACTATCGGGCTGTATACCAGGCAGCTCATTAATCTCCCTCACTTGGGCAGAGCCACAGAAGGCACACTTTCTTGCTATTTCTTTCTTTTCGACGGATTCTTTGGCACCACAGTTTTCACAAGAGAAAACTTTTGCTTCGGTCCACTTCTTCTGACTTTTCATCATTTCGTCAGTAATTTGACGCCTTTGTACCCGCTCGCCATCTTCTAGATCTCTGGTTGCCCCACAGTGACGACATCGCAATCCTCCGCTCTCTATATCAAAAAACATTCCCGCACCACAGCCTGGGCACTTGTTTTGGATTGTTGCGACCTCTTGCTCAGTCATTACTTCTTCATGGTGAGTATCTTGATTCATATGTTGATGATAGCACTTGTTGACAATCTTGGCAAACTGTATTACTATCCATTATGGATAATCAGATTAAAATTGTTGTCATAGAGGGCCCCAGTGGGGCGGGTAAAGATACATTGATACGCCAGCTTATCGAATTGCATCCCGATACTTATGTTAAAATGCCGTCAATAACTGACAGACCAATGAGAAAAGATGAAACCCAGGGCAACCCTTATTTTCATGTAACTAAAGAGGAGTTTGAGGCAAAAATTAAGTCAGGTGAGGTATTCGAGTACACAGTTTCTTCACGAGATGGAAGATATCGTGGGATGAACAAAAAGATAATTGATGATATTCTGGCGACAGATAAAATTCAAATTAAGGACTGTGATTGGGTTGGGATAGAAGCACTCCGACGGATATATCCAGGAAAGGTATTGGCTATATGCTTGCATGTCCCGAAAGAAGAAATCGCAAAACGATTGTTAGAGCGTGGAGGCGACCCTAAGGATATAGAAAACCGCCTGAATGATTACGACGAGTACGCACAAAAGATAGCCAAATACTGTGACATAATCATCGATAATATTAAGCTGTCCGATTGTGCCCGTTCGATTCACAACATAATTACTTATAACTATATTTCATAATTACCTGTCCAGTTGTCCTTCTATGTCTGCGATGATGGCATCATCCTTTGCTATTATTCTTGAAGCTTTTTTCTCGGCTCCTGTTTCTTTGAACTGGACAAATGCATTTTTAATTGCCTCAACTTTTGCCGTGAAACTCGCCGAAGCACTTTGACCTAGGCTCTCCACCATCTCTTTGAGGGTTTTTTTCGAAAGATTAATTGCTTGTTCAACTTTTTCATTTGATTGTTCCAGGTAGGTACTTGCGTTTGTTACTGCTCCCTCTTTTTCGGCTATTTTCCCGGATATCTCTCCAGTTTTCTCGCTAGCCGTTTCTACTTCTTTCTCTGCCTTAAGTATTTCTTGAGTTGTTACTTGTGTTGCTTTTGCAATAGCGATTAGGTGTGTTGTTCTCGCGTTGATTGCCTGCAAATCTTCTATCGACGCATCTTCACTTGTCAGAGTTCCTTCTTGGCCTTTCAAGGCATCCCTTAAATCTCCTGCTGCCATTTTCTGAGAATCTAACCTAGACTTGTGCACGGCCTCCTTTCCTGCGGCTTTGCCAAGTTTTTTTTCACTGAGCTTCAACTGTGGGTTCAATATCAAACCAGACAAAAGTTCGTCTATCTTCGCATAGAACTTGGCCAGCTTTGCTGACACATTTCCACCTAGGCCTGTGGAAAGCTCTTTTCCTGCGGCAAACATTTCTGTGGTCGCATCAGCTACATTTTCTTTGCAGGTTACCGAGGTTTGAACACATTCACCGTAATTTAATGCGGAAGTCTTCTTTGCTTCTTTTGCTGCGTCAAGCTTTCCCGAGGCCTCTCCTCGTTCAACATACACTTCGTCAAGCTTTTCTCTGAGGGCTACCTCTTCGGTGCCTTGCTCGAGTGCTGCCATTGTTTTCTCCAGCAATTCAAGTAACTGTTTATTTTCTTTGATCTTGTCAGCACATTTCGCCCTATTCAGCACCTCTTTGTTTTTCATATCGCTCATAACTACCTCCTTTATTCAAATAATAGTATAAAGTCTAGTTATTGTCAATTACATTTAATTACATACTGTCTATTTCGCCTTCAAGTGCCTCAAGCATCGCGTCGTCTTTGGCTATTGTTTGGGTGGCTTTTTTCATAGTCATCCCTGTTTTAACATTTACAATCGATTTCTTTACACCACCGGCCATCTTGTCAAAGGTTGCGGAAACTGCTGGACCGATACTGCCAAACATATCAGTGACTGACCCCTTTGTTTGACCAGCGACCTCGTCAAGATATTGGTTAGAATCGGATAGGTAGCTTTCTGCTGCACTAACTTTTTCCTCTTTCCCTGTTTTAATGTCGTATAGTCCTTCGACCCTTGTGTTGGTTTGGTCTTTCTGCATCTCGGTCTGAGCCATTTCCGCTACTGTTTCTTGAACAAGTGTTTCTAAATAGGTTAGGGCCTTTTTTCTGTTAAGAGCTGCCTCGAACGATTCTTCCGATGACCCCACCGAAAGAGAGTTTACTTGGTGGTGCAATAACGCCCCTGTTTCATCCGCGGCCGTTTCATACTTGGCAAGGGTGTCCTCTTGACCTTGCTGCTGCATCACAATTTTGCCAAGCTTTTTCTCGCCCTGGTTTATTTGTGGTGTTAATACAAGATTCGATATTTTCGCATCAATTGCTGCCAAAAATTTTGCGACCTTGGCCGATGCGTTACTGCCCAGAGTTTGCAGAAACTCCTTGAACGAAGTAAACATGGAGGTTCTTGCCCCTGCCATAGTCTTGCTGCATTCTTCTGCCTGGGATGCACATTTTGTGTATTCCCTTGCAACTTTTAGTCTTTCTCTGGCCGCATCTCCGCGAGCTCCTTCCGCTTGCTCCCGCTCGTCATATACCTCAGCAATTTGCTGTCTTATCCCTATCTCCTTTTGGTTTTTAGCGTCTTGTTGATACAATCCCGCAAGGGTTTCCGCTACCTGCTTGATTGTCTCTTTACAAATCTGATCTTTGTTAAGTAACTCCTCAAGTTGTTGTTTGTTATGAAATTTACTCACGACAACCTCCTTTAATCCTATTAATATACAGCAAAGGACAATTATTGTCAATACCCCTCATATCTATGGGGATGGAGACGGCCGAAAGTGCACCCTTAAGTACAAAAACAAAGGTTCTGTATGGTATGGGAGCGTTTGGATATGGGTCCGTTGGGCAAACTTTGGGATCGTTCCTTATGTTTTTTGGAACAGGCATTTTGGGAATTCCAGGTGCATTAATGGGATTGGCGATTGCATTATCGACCGTGTGGGACGCGACAACTGATCCGTTTGTTGGATACTTTTCAGACAGGACTAAAAGCCGACGATTCGGCAAGAGGCATGGGTTCTTGTTGGTTGGATGTTTGGGGGTTGCTGCGTTTAATCTTGTGCTTTGGACGATTTCTCCGACCCTGCCACTTTGGACGAAGTTCTCGCTGATTCTTGGAGTTCTTCTGATATTGGAAACTTTTAACACTACTTATTCTACGCCATATCAGGCATTGGGGTTGGATTTATCCAAGAACTATCAAGATCGAACGGCGGTTCAGGGATACAGAACAACCTTCTCGTTCATGGCCTTGCTGGTGCCGTCGGTATTAATGAGTATTTTCCTGGCTCCTGGGCGATATGGGGATATCTGGAGCAGCTCGCAGGGCTATGTGCACATCGCCCTCGTCACCTCTACACTGTGTGTGATTTGCGGGCTGATTGCCTTTGTGGGGACTTACAAACATCGTCCGGTAAACATAGCAGTTCAAGAAAAATCAAGCTCTCGTTCAATCTTTAGTGATTTCTTCTCCGTCTTTCGTCAGAAGAATGTGTCTCGATTGATTGTGGGGTACGCTATCTCACTGAGTGCCGGTGCCTTTATTACAACTCTTGGGCTTCATATATTCACATACACTTTCCTGTTCTCGACATTAGAGATTCCTTTTATAATGCTGAGTTTGATTTTGGGGATCATTCTGGGTCAACCTATTTGGTATTTCTTTTCACGCCGCACGGACAAGGTAAATGCCTTGTTGACCGCTTTGGGTGTTGTTTTGATGGGCATGGTGTTTTTCAGTATTATTTTGGCAGTGCGTAACGAGATTAACCCTGCATTCTTGCTTCCTATTGTTTGTATTACGATCTTTGTCTGTGGTTTGGGAACAGGGTGCTTATACAGTTTGCCGATGAGTATGTTTGCCGATTGTGTCGAAATAGAAAAGCAACGCACTGGTGTTGACAAAACAGCGATAAGTGCCGGGTTTTTGACATTTTGCATGAAGATCTCAAATGCTTTTATAATGTTCCTTATAGGGGTTACCCTTGATTTGATTGGCTTCCGGGGTAATTTAGCAACACAAAGTATGTCTGTACAAAACTGGCTTGGGTGGGTTCTTATAATTGGGGTTGTAACCTCGTGCACAATTGCAATGTTTGTTTATAAAGGATACAGCTACAATAGAAAAGATTTCGAGGACTAAGGTTGCTTCTCCTCTTCCGTTTCCGATAACCCTAATGATTTGATTTTAGAAAAGACCTCTTCTACTGCTTGTTCAATAGCTTGCGGGGTTATTTCAAGCTTTTCAACTTTTTCCAGGGGAGTTAGTTCTTTTGAGCTCAGTATAGTTATCACTTTTTCCACATCCTCGGCGGTTTTTAGGCGGGGGGCCAGTACAAAAGCCATCGCCGTTCCATAAAAGTATTTTCCATCCATTACCTCTGTTCCCACATTGGCATCTTCGGCACTTAGTTCTCCCTCTCTGGAGGGGTTTTCTTTGTCGGCTATTCTTGTTGCTTGAGCTTCTGTGAATTCTCCCTGTTCTTCGAACTTATTAAGCAGTTCGTAGCCGTAGGAGATGTCCTGGGCATATTGCTTAATATCTGCGAGTCTTAGTTGCTGCATGAAGCCTACTTCTCCTTGTCCGCTTTTCATTCTCTCGTATAATATCTCTAGGGTTATTGTTAATGTTTCGCGCATCTCTTCATAGCTTTTGTTTCTTGCCTGGTCATCGGACATATTTTTTACAGTTTCTGGATCGTCTGCAGTTAACGCGTGACCGAGCTCGTGTACTAGAATGGCTGCTGGATCATCAAATAATGTTTTATCTACATTCAAGTCCCCTGTTTCTGTATTATATTCAGAGTCCTCCATAACTGGAAGTTTTAGTTGTTCCAGCTTTTCCTCCAGTTCTTTTATCTTCTCGTCGTCTGCGAAGGGGCTGTTTTTTTCGAATTGTAAGCTGCTCTCAGCCGTCTGGATGTCCTTTGTCATATCTTTTTGTTTATCAAAGGTTATTTGACCGTCCTGTAGCATTTTGTTTATTTTTGCGTATAGGCTTGGTGACATTTTTTTTGTAAATTCTTGTACTTGGCTTATTATTTCTTCGTCACTTATTTTTGACTTTTCATTGTTGATTTTTGGTGTGGATGTTGAAAAATCTCCAAGGGCGATTCTTTGTGCAAGTGGACCAAATATCTTTAAGAATTTGTGTTCCTGGGGGTCGTACATATCTGAAAACGCTTCGTTAAACCCTGCGATTCCTTTTGAATATTCTTTGTCCTTGTTAAATTCTTTCATTGCTTAATCCCCTTTAAACATTTCCTCTCGAGTTTCTGTGTATGCTCGTTCTGCGGTCATGCATTTACTTTTCTTTTTGTATGTATTTTGCATTTCGTGCTTTGGGGAGCTTATAGCCAGTTTATTAGCCTCACTGTTAAGACGCAGGCCACCTACAAGATAGCGAAGCCTATTAATACCTTCTCCGGCAGTTGCCCCACCGCCGAAAATTCCAAAACCTGCAACAATTGCAGGGGCTAGGAATTGCCGAACTGGATCTGGAGCACTCTCGAATAAATTGTATAATATAGGGAATGGGATGCTGTCCATCAGTGTGTTTATTATCGGGAAACGAACTTCCTCGGACATCTTCTCCATAGTTGTCAGCATTTCTAAAAGTGCTGTGCCTATTGACGGTACTGCCAAAGTTTTCATTGCACGGATTCTGTCACGCAAAGCAACCGCTTGTTTTTCCTCGTACTTTTCCGCCGCAACTTTTTCTTTATTATATTCCATGAAGAATTATACAATATTTCTGTTGATAAAGTCAATAAGGTCCGAAATTCTAATGCGCTCCTGCTTCATAGTGTCACGATCTCTTATCGTGACAGAATTATCTTCAAGGGTTTCGTAATCGACTGTAAGACAAAGCGGTGTCCCAATTTCGTCTTGCCGGCGATATCGTTTCCCGATAGAACCAGTTTCATCATATGAAACAGAAAAGTTTTTGGATAAAGTATCAAACAGTTCGTGAGATTTATCTGTAAGGCCTCTCTTTTGCAGAGGGAGCACTGCAACAGTATACGGAGCTATGCTTGGCTTTAGCTTCATAAGAACACGAGTATCGCCCGGAGCAACCTCCTCTTCATTGTATGCATCAACAAGAGTCGCCAATAGTATCCTGTCAAGACCGTGACTGGATTCGATTACAGTTGGTACAAACGGGTCTTGGCCTTCTTCTTTGTACTCCATTGTCTTCTTGCTGTCGCGTTGATGGTTTCCTAGGTCAAATATGCCTCGATGATGTGTTCCACCTATTTCTCCCCAGCCGAATGGGAACAAGTACTCGGCATCTACGGCCGCTTTGGCATAGTGAGCTAAGTTGTCGTGATCGGCGAACCGGATATTCCTGTCGGTTATTCCTAGCCGTTTGGTATAGAACTCGTGAGCTTTTTTTTTGTAGATGTCGTACCATTTCATGCTTTCTTCTTCTTTGCAGAATAGTTGGTATTCCATTTGTTCAAATTCAACGGTCCGAAATATAAAGTTTCCTGGTGTTATTTCATTTCTGAAAGCCTTTCCTATTTGTCCTACACCGAACGGGACTTTTAAACGAGAACTTCTTTGCAGGTTTTGGAAATTTACGAATTGAGACTGTGCGGTTTCTGGGCGAAGATAGATTGTGTTTAGATTCGCCTCTGTTACACCACGATCAGTACTAAACATCAATTTAAAGAATCTTATTCCTGTCCAGTTGACTTTCCCGCATGCTGGGCACTTGATCTTATTGTCAAAGACAAATTTTTCCATCTCAGGAAGAGATAGTTCCTCTGGACGCTTTTTTGTGTCCTTCCATGTGCCAGATTCCTCGATAAGCTTATCAACACGAGAACGATGCTTACAGTCTTTACAATCCATTAAAGGGTCTTGGAAAGTATCGACATGCCCACTAGCCTTCCAAACCATTGGGTTCATTAAAATTCCTCCATCCATACCGATAGAGTTTCTATTTTCACGAACAAAAAATTTCCACCACTCGCGTTTGATGTTATTTTTCAGTTCGACACCCAAGGGGCCAAAATCCCAAGTATTTGCAAGCCCACCATATATTTCTGAACCCGGGTATATAAAGCCTCTGTTTTTACTTAACGCTACTATTTTATCTAGATTCTGCATAATCCTCATTCTATCACAATCAAGTCAAAGAACGCAACAATTCTGTGTCCCTCGAACATCGTTGATATTTCGAACTGGAATTCACGCTCGGTCTCTGCGTCCGGGAAAGTTAATGGAAATAGTTGTATAAGGGATGGAAAAGTCATTCCCTCTAAAACCTCTTGAACATGGAATAAAGGATTTGGTATTGATTGGCCCAAAACAGTTAATGTAGCATGAAATCTAAATGTATCACGCCCAGCCAAACGCTCTGCACGATACCGTGTTAGTGGTAAATAGTCTATATTTCTCCAGCCTATTCCGTCTCGTTCCTGTAGGTTCACATTCAAAGCTAACATTTCCGGATATGGCATTACGATTATGCGAATTGTGGCTGCCCACCTATCAACTGTTATGACCACAGACACATATCCATCCGGGTCTGTATCTCTATGGAATCTAGGCAGGTTATTCTCCCCAGTTCGCAAGATTGTCAAAGTTGCTGTATCTCCAGAAGATATCCTTGGTGTTACGGATATAAACTCAACCGCCGTAGGGCTTGGAACCAGATTTATAGCGTGAGATGTTTGGTTATTTGGAGATGTTGTTATTTGTATAAACTCTCTATGCTCTGGTTGCTGAGGTGTTTGATTTGGGAACACATGCATTGTTATTACACCGCCGTTTGCTACCCATTGATTGTTTATCCTAAGGCCGTTTGGAGACACGGTTGTATTTGATATAGCCAAAATTGCCCCTATAACAATAAACAGTAACGCTCCCGCTACAAGCCCTATTACAAGAAATTTGTAATACTTTTTCTGAGAAAAGTTTATTACTTTTTGACTGAACCCCATAACTAAAACTATTATATCTAATTCGCAAAAACTTTACAAATCTTTTTTTCACTCTCTTATAAAAACCATACCAATGGTGTTCCTGCCGCAATGTATTGTAACAGCAACGCCAACAGTTAGGTTTAGTGTTTTAAATCCATAGGTCTCAAGATCTGACATGATTATTGAAGGAAGCTCGTTGTCATCCATTTTACTATTCCCTACTAATGCAAGAGCTTTATCAGAATTGATATGTTGGTCCAATTTGTCTTTGACAAATTCCTGAACACATTTCTTGAATAATCCTTTATATTTTTTACCTGGTACAAGGCGTCCTTCAGAATCCATTTGAAGAGATGGTCTTATCTTTAATAAGTTCGCACCTAATAATTTTAAACCACTTACCCTGCCACCACGGTGAAGATATTTAAGGTCATTTATTATAAATGATACATCTACTTTATCTCGGTATTCTAAAAGAATCTCATATGCTTCTGAAACTGACATTCCTTGATCTCTTAGCTCTGCTGCTTTCATAACTTGCACGCCTATACCCATTGTTAGAGTTTTACTGTCTACTATGTACACGCCTTCAAGGCCCTCGGCTGCTCTTTTTGCATTGCCGTGAGATGCTGAAAGTTTATCACTTATATTAAAGTGAATTATTGTTCCTCCGTCTTTTGTTGCCGCCTCGAATAATTCGCGATAGTCGCTCTCTAGACCTGCACTTGTTTTTGGTGCTAGGTTTTTTTCCTCGATTGCTGTGTAAATCATTTCTGGTGTGACCTCAGTATCTGGGAAAGAATCACCCTTTTCTTTAACACTTGTTACACCCATTGCAATAACTTTGACATTTAGTTTCTCATACATTTCCTTTGTCAAATCTGCTGGGGAGTCTGTACTTATAATAAATTTAGCCATGCCTATAGTCTATTCTTTGAAAACTATATCGTCAACTAAAAAGTCATTAAATAATAATCTTTAATAGTAACCAATCTTAATAAGTGGATAAATATTATTTAATAGTATTATTTTTTGGAATTTTTAAAATTTACTACAATATATTGTGTAGTTTATTAATGTAAGAGTGGGGATAAAACCTATAAACTCTACACAGGATATTAGATATGAAACAAAATTTTCCACGGATAATTGTAGAACTTATGCAAGAGAGAGGGATAAACCAACTTCAACTCTCTGAAAAGCTTGGTGTTAGGCAGTCTCAGGTTAGTAACTGGGTTAATGGAAAAAGCCTACCAGGTTATTATTCTATTAAGATGATTTGTATAAAGTTAAAAGTTAGTGCTGATTACTTACTGGAACTTGAAGATTAAAGGCTTAGATTTTTTCTTTTGAAAACAAAAATAGAGACAATTGATGTAAGAGCTATTATAGTAATATAAGCAAGTAATACAATCCACCAAAGACTAAAATCTCCAATAGCCATTTCTGATGGAAGGAACCACCCAAATGGTGTTATCCATCGGAAAAACTCTAAGGACGAGTGAATATGGGATAAACTGATAAAAAGGAAGAAACAAACAGGAACAGCTATAAGTAGTCCAGCCGCCCACTTACTACCTGCGAACACCGATCCTAATAAATAAGAAATGAAAACAACTGCGGAAAGAGAAATTGTCGCCATAAGAGTTGTAGAGAAGAAATGTCCAAAATTAAAACTTTCTCCGAGAGCGACAAATGATAACAGGCCAACACTTAGTAACAATATGAAGAGTGTAGTAAGTTTAATAGCCAAGAAAGTAAGTGCGGTAAGCATATATTTGGTTCTTGATATTCCTGACATTAGATGCATAGACAACGATCCACTATCAACTGGTCTAAAAATAAGCCTAAACACCAACATAATAAATAAAACAAGTCCAAACGACCATAGCAACTCCCCTAACATAGTAGCGGTATAAACACCAATATCACCAACATCAAACATGTCACCAAATATTCCACCACCTGTTTCTCCAGTCATCATATCAACGATAAGAGGATACATAAAAATAACAAGTGAAAAATAGACCATTATTACAGCCATAAAACACCAATAAAGAACAGCATTTTTTTTGAGAAGTGACTTAAGTAGTGTTCCACTCATTTAGATACCTCCTTTCCGACTGAGTAAAAGTGCATAAAAATTTCTTCCAAAGAAATAACTCTTTGCTCTATGTCAATGACTATATGCTTTGATAATGCTTTAATAAACTTGTCAACCATTTCGGGCTGGACAAGGAATTCATATTGGTCATTCTCCAACAATTTTGATTCTACATTACTGAGTTTCAGGTCACCTACATGACCGCGGACAATAAACTTTTTTCGTTGCTGCGTTTTTAGGTTTTTGACATTATCTTCCTTGACAATACGACCATCTCGGATAATAAGGATTCTATCTGCCGTTCGTTCAATTTCCTCGAACATATGGCTGCTAATCAACATTGTTTTCCCCGCCTGTTTTTCCTTTTTAAGGAATTCTATAAACTTCGCTTGCATTAATGGATCAAGTCCACTGGTAGGTTCGTCCAGGATATAAATTTGCGGATCGTGCATAATTGCCGAGATGATAGCAGTTTTTTGCTTCATCCCTTTGGACATCTTTTTAATCTTTGTCATTGCGTTTAATTCGAAATATTCTATCAGCTCTTCGACCTTTGCCGCTGGGACATTGCGTAATGTAGCGACATAATCTAAAAATTCTCGTCCTGACATTCCTGCGGGGAAAGCGGGTTCTCCAGCTATGTATCCAATTTTTGCGGAAACTTCGGTTGCGTCATTAAACGAGTCTAATCCGTCAACTGTAACAGATCCGGTGGTTCCACGCACAAAGCCTAAGATACACCTAATAGTGGTTGTCTTCCCTGCCCCATTTGGGCCCAGAAATCCAACAACCTGACCTTTGCGTACCTCGAAACTTATGTCAAAAACACCCTTGCCATTGGGGTATTTAAAGTTCAAGTCTTTAATTTCGATCATGCTCATAATATAACATTTATATGTCTACTAGTCCAATCAAATAATCCGAGGTACATCCCAATATTTCACACAGTCTTTTTAACATTGCCGTGGACGGATCTTTTGAATTACTCTCCCATTGACTTAAGGTATTATGAGCAACGCCAAGAATCTCGGCAAGTTGCTTTTGGTTCATCCCTAGTTCCTTTCGCAATTCTGCGACTCGTTCTCCTCTCAAAGCCACTTAAATAGTATCCCCCAGGGGGAAGTTTTGTGGTTGTGTTTTCCCTGTGGAGGAAATATAATATCTCTAAGGGGGAAATAATGCCAGGAGAAAGAGAAAACATCGAAGTATTAGCTCTCGAAGAGTTAATAGATAGAGTTATGTCGCACACAAAAAAAGAGATACGCGAGTACCTCTTTAATTTTAGGGAAAGGGTTATTCTTAGTATGCTAGAAGACTTGAATTAAGCCTGTGGCTTTCCCCTTTCTCCGATGACTTTTTCAGCGACATTCCTTGGGACTTCTTCGTAGTGGCTGAACACCATGTCGAAGGTTCCGCGGCCTTGTGTAAGGGAACGAATGTCGGTTGCGTATCCGAATAATTCAGATAATGGAACCATTGCCTTGATAATCTGGGTACCTTGGCGGCTGTCCATCCCTTGCAGTTGCCCACGACGGGAGGAAATGTTACCCATGACATCCCCAAGATAATCCTCTGGTGTTTCGATTTCCATCGCCATGATAGGCTCCAGAAGAACGGCGTTGGCTTTACGCATACCTTCTTTAAACGCCATAGAACCAGCAATTTTGAACGCCATCTCGGACGAGTCGACATCATGGTAAGAACCATCGACGACAGTGATTTTGAAGTCCACACACTCGTACCCTGCCAGGACTCCGGACATTTTCGCTTCTTGAATACCTTTGTCAACAGCGGGGACATATTCTTTTGGAATTGAACCACCGACTGTTTTGTCGATGAATTCGTAACCTGTGCCTGGATCTTTTGGTTCCATCTCGATGACTGCGTGACCATATTGACCACGACCACCAGTTTGCTTGATGTATTTTCCTTCGACGCGAACCTTATTACGGATTGTTTCACGGTAGGCAACTTGCGGCTTGCCAACATTAACATCGACCTTGAATTCACGGCGCATTCGGTCAACGATAATCTCCAGGTGCAGCTCGCCCATACCAGCGATAATTGTTTGGTTTGTTTCGCGGTCGGTGTATGTCTTGAAGGTTGGGTCTTCCTCTTGCAGCTTGATTAATGCCATGATCATTTTTTCCTGCATTGCTTTTGTAGCGGGCTCGATAGCCAGATTAATAACAGGGTCGGCAAAGGACATAGCCTCCAAGATGATTGGTTTTTTCTCGTCACATAGAGTGTCGCCTGTGATGGTGTCTTTTAATCCAACAATAGCACCGATGTCTCCAGCACGCAATTCGGTAATCTCTGTTCTGTTGTTGGCGTGCATTTGCAGGATTCGACCGACACGCTCTTTTTTATCTTTACCAGAGTTTAACACATACGAACCCGCGTTAAGGACACCACTGTATACACGGAAGAAACAAAGTCTGCCAACAAATGGGTCAGTTGCAATTTTGAATGCAAGGCCACTGAAAGGCTCGTCATCCGAGGATTTCCGGGTTGCTGGTTGATCTTTGTGGTCGATTCCGTTGATGTCAGGAACGTCAATAGGTGCAGGCATGTAGTCAACAATAGCGTCAAGAAGTTTTTGCACACCTTTATTTTTAAAGGACGAACCGCACACAACTGGGGTAAACTTCATCGCGATTGTTCCCATGCGGATACCGCGTTTTAGTTCCTCGACTGTGAATTCCTCTCCCGCAAAAAACTTCTCCATTAGGGCATCATCCATTTCCGCTGCTGCCTCGACCAAATTCTGCCTGTGCAACTTTGCATCATCCAGCATATCCGCTGGAATATCAATTTCGGACATGTCTTTTCCAAGATCATCGTTGTATATAGTAGCTCTCATAGTTACAAGGTCAACGATACCTTTAAAGTCTTTTTCCTTACCAATTGGCAACTGGATGGGAATAGGATTGGCACGCAACCTGTCACGCATTGTTTGGATTGCACGCAGGAAGTTCGCATCATCACGGTCCATCTTGTTGATGTAGGCGATTCTTGGGACTACATATTTGTTTGCCTGAGACCAGACCTTTTCTGATTGAGGCTGAACCCCTGCCCTGGCACAAAATACCGCAACTGCACCGTCCAATACTTTCAGAGACCTCTCGACCTCTACTGTAAAGTCAACGTGACCTGGGGTGTCAATGATATTGATTTGGTGGCCGTTCCAGTATGTTGTTGTTGCGGCAGAGGTGATTGTTATTCCGCGCTCTTGCTCTTGAACCATCCAGTCCATTGTTGCTCCCCCATCGTGGACCTCGCCCAGCTTGTGGTTTTTACCCGAATAGAACAAAATTCGCTCTGTAGTTGTTGTTTTCCCTGCGTCGATGTGCGCCATGATACCGATGTTGCGGTACATATTAAGTGGGACTTTCCTTGCCATTGTGGCCTCCTTTTACAAGCATTATATTATCACAAAAAGTCAAGGGTTGACAAGGACTTATTGGGGTGCTAAAATTTTTAAGGGGGTAAAATATGGCAGACATGTGGTTAGAGTTTACACAAGGCCTTAATATCTATCCAGTAGATAAAGAAAGCTGTGCGGCTGATGCAGCATTGTTGGCACAGTCATGGGAAAATTTAGGCAAATCTGCAGAAGAGATAATAGAAGAGATTACACAGATGTGCGAAGTTGACTGTGCAGACACATATTGTGGAGTCTGGCAAAAGTTGGATGAATTAGGTATTAGTCGTTAAAGAGCCTCAGTAGTCCCAACCCCCTGCGGGAAGCGGGGGTTTTTAGTTGTCGTCGAGGTTCTTTTTCAGGGCACGTTGGACGAGGAGGATTGCTACGCCCAGAATCCAAAATGCAATGGTGAATGCAAGAAGGGTCACGATATAAAGAGCAACATGAGAATATGACGACGGGTCAACGAAATCATACGCAAAATCCCCCGTCGGCAACCCAATAGCCAGGTTTAATAACAGAAATGAAAGTGGATATACAAGAAGCAACAAGGCCATAACAAGCGCCCGTTTGAATGTTTGAACCGCCCCCGTACGAACAAAGAAAAAGAAAGCGAACATCACAACTGCACTGATCAGATGTGTAAACATCAAAACCCCTGTCAAATGGTCGGCGTACATCGCACGGTAAAATGGTGTCAGTACCAGGGCAACGACAAGGAAAACAATGGAAATATAGAGGGTTATTCCCGCAACAACTGTTGGATGTGTGGCAAATCGTTTAATCCTTGAATCTTTGACCGTGAACATCGTGATTCCAAAAAGAAACAGCCACATCATCATTATCATGTTAGACTGATTTGTAAACATATAAAAGAATCCCCACCAAGCCTGATACGAGCGTATGTACCAAAAAAGATTATCCAGCAACAAAAAGAACAGCACAAACGCATACAGCAGTGCGAAGTATCCAAGAGTTATATCTCTTTTTCTGTCAGGCGTTTTGTTTTTCATTGACATAGTGTACCCCATTTTAGTGCATTAAATCATGGAAAAAGTAATTAAGTGCGATAACCATTAGTGTTCCAGTCATGATAACAACGATCATCCATTTACTTCGGTTTGAGTACTTGTACGCCATAGGCAACATCTCTGTGAATACAACACCAAGAAGGCATCCTGCTGCAATCGCGTATGCCATTCCCGCAACAAAAGTATTTATTCCGCCGACGGCATAACCAAGCAATGCTCCAAGAACAGTAGCAAATCCGGCAATAGAACAAACTGCAAGAATCTTCCACCATTTTGATCCACCTGCTTTCATAGGAATAGCGATCGACATCCCTTCGGGAACGCAAGACAACCCAATAACAATAGCGGCAACAATTGATCCAGAAGCTCCAATTGCTAATCCCTTTGGAATATCGTGCAAGATTATTGCAAAGGCAACTGTGAATGCGATTGCGAACATTTTTCTTCTTTCGGATTTTGAAATTTCGTGCGAGCAGTCCTCGCTGTGTGGTGTTATTCCGTGGACATGTTCATGACCATGTTTGTCAAAAAAGCTAAGTGCAAAGGCAAGCCCACCACCAATTGCAAGTCCTAGCAGCGTAAACCATATTCCTGCCCCGCCATGCTGGTACCAAACTGGTTCAGGGTACAAGTTCCCATCTGCGTCGAAACTGTGGTAATGTCCGCGGCCGATAGCATGTGGTACAAAGTCAACAAGTACAAGGGTAGTCAGGACTGCGGCTGCAAATGCAAATGCAAGTCCGATTAGCTTTTTACTTGGCTTTTTTATAAACAGGACGATAACTCCTCCGAGGATAGAACTTAGCATTCCTGCAACAAAAGCCATTAGTAATACATTAAGCATCTACATCCTCCGCGGTGAAAAATAAGTTATAAGTTACTCCGCCAATAGTTATTTGCAGCCTGTATTGTTGTGCATTTGGCTCTTGTTGCATCAGGAATAGATTAGCCCGCTGATATGCCGAAGAGGTGTTGTCGGAAACCTCTGGGTTTGCAATGTCTAGAGAAGGAAATGCAGTTACGAAATTAACTCTTTGCCCTGCGGTTGTTGGGGCGGTATGATAAAGATGGTGATGCCAACCGCCAGTGCTGTTATACGAGGCGTGATTTTCTGATGGGTTAATGTTCGCGACAAGGTTCACACCATTAAGTCTTATGGAAACTTGATTGCCAGCAAAAGTCAAACGAGCCTCGGTTATTGGAGAGGTTGTGACCGCTGTTCCTGTCGGATTCTCAACCGAGTTCCAATTGATTGTAACTCTGTCAAGACTGTAAATTCGTGCTTGGTGCGTCGGTGGCGAGCATGCCACAAGGACGATTGACGCCAAAGCTATCACTGCAACTAATGAAAATAATTTTTTCATATTTAATTATATAAAACAAAATATAAAAACACAATACTATTTCGTTGCGTTTGTAATGACGGCGATATCAGTCGGCGGCATACGCTTTGTTTATGATAGAGGCAAGAGCGATTCGGTGCTCACCGCATCCACATTCAAGGGTGTCAATCGTCTTTAGGTGTTCTATGATCTGTGGAAGGGGTGTCTTGCTATTCTTTATGCGACGATGGATTGTGGTATGGTCAAAGCAAAGCCTTTTTCCAATTTCGCGGGTGGATAGTCCTTGATGATGAAGGGCAAGGGCCAACATTGTTTCCAGCTCGGTATTACCCTCCCCTGTGAACTGATGTCCGCAGCTTTTGCACAGGAAGCATTGCTTTCCACGACGCAAGCCGTTTTTAACGATTTCTTCATTGCTACAATGTTTGCATTTCATTTAATTAAAGATTATCATATTACATGGCAAAAGTAAAAGATGAAAAGACAGATGCAGAGTTACTGCATGGTCGGCGGGAAAAGTTGCGACAAAACTTTGACAAATTAGGGCTTCAATCATTTCATGATTCACATGTATTAGAGTATGCACTAGGATTTTGCGTGCCCCGAGTCGACACGCATCCAACCGCACATAGGTTGCTTGAAACATTTGGCAGCTTGGCTAATGTGGTTGACGCACATCCGAGCAAACTGGAAAAAGTTCCTGGAATGGGCAAGAATTCGGCATATTTGATTGCCTTTTTGCGACAATTTGTAACTTATTATATGGGGTCAAAAACAAAGCAGGATAGAATCTCCACCAGTGCGGATGCCATAGAGCACCTGCGAGAATTCATGAAAACCCTGGGTGTGGAGGAGTTCGTTCTAATGGCCTTGAATAAAAATGGAAAAGTATTACTGGAAAAAAAGGTGGAAGGAACTTTGAATCGTGTAAATATTGACCTGCGTGATGTAATGGATATGGTTTTACGGGTTAAAGCAAGTGCGGTGGTTTTAGCACATAATCACCCCGAAGACACACCTGACCCTTCGGATAGTGATGTGTTGTTTACAAGGGCGATGGTGAACCTGTTGACCCCATTGGGGATTCAGTTGGTTGATCATCTAATCTTTTCAAGAACAGACGATGTATACAGTTTCAGAGAATCGAAATTTTTAGAGTTATTTATCAATGAGCATAAAGAATTTGCGAGGAATCGAAATTTTGCGTATACTTGATTTATGATAAAAAAATTAGCTATTACAATATGTGTGCTAGTTACAATGATAATTCCTGGAACTGTATTAACAGGGTGCGAAGGAATTGGCATTGCCGTTACACCATGGGATGTGCGGATAGACGGAGAATATCTCAGATGGGAAACAACAGGGGGTGGAATAACCCCAGGTGGTGGACACATGACCCGAATCCATCATGTTCGTGCCCAAATGCCGGGGCTGACCCTTTATACCCAGGTGACAATGGGAACATCTATCAACCTAAGAGATCCTTTTTGGGGTTGGCACAGAGAGCGTTCGGAGATAACTTGGGGTGCTGGAGGATGGGAAAATTTGCCCATCGACCAAGATGTTATATTTTCGGTATGGGCACACGAGACAATATATAGACCCAGGCAACATACGCTTTATCGCGAAAGTTCCTGGTCAGAAGCTGTTATATGGACAGAAGAACAAAGACAACTTCCTGTGCCAGAGATTACATCAATGTCGGGCGATACTCTCTGGTGGATATCAACAGGCAGCGGATCCTGGCGTACATATGCAATTAGGGCAAAAATAAATGGAAACTCTTTTTATTCCATCCAGTTCGGGTGGGGGTTAAGTGGAACAAACTTGTGGGCAACATCATGGTGGGATTCACCAACTTGGGGAAGTAATTGGATTCTGCTACCCCCTGGAAACGCTGAAGTATCAATACGCTCACAAGACGAATTACACCAAGAGATTATCAGAACCAGCAACTGGTCAGAGCCCGTCATCTGGGAGAGGTAGCAGTTCGGGTTGTTCGTATTTGACAATTCTAGGCTTGCCTTTGTAGTGAGATTTTCGGATAAACCTTGAATCGACAAGCTCTCCATTTTTGTAAATATCAATATAAGTCCGTGCCGAGCGTGGCGGATAACCATAGTCAAGTACTATTTCTTCCCCATCTTGGATTATTCCTCCCTGTACTTCAACGGATTGAGTATGGATGGTTCGTTCCACCCTGGGCTTGTATTCATGGGTACGAGGTGCTCCATAAATTCTTACGACAGCTTGATTTCGCCTTCCGTGGTCAATAACGCGGGCTTCTATATATATGGCCTCACCTGTAGTATTCTTGAACTCTAAGTCTGCTTGCGACGACACCATTGCGTCAAGGCCAAGGGGAACATAGTTGATCGGTAGGCTGTGGTTATGGCTCTCGATAATTCGCAAGCCCGATAATAGCACAGCGTTGAAGAGGGTGGTGCTTGCTTGACAAACGCCACCGCCTACCCCGTCGACGAATTCGCCATCAAGAATTATTTTTGCGGTGGCATAGCCTCTGTCACGAGTCCTTTTTCCCACAATGTCATTAAAGGAAATTGTTTCGTTTGCATTTACGACCAGGCCATCAAAGACTTCTAGTGCTAAAGTTATATTGTTTTCGCGGGGGGCATTGTCGATGAAGGTGGTCGAGTATTGGCTGCGAACTGTTATTCGCTCTAGAATCACATTGGGATCTATAGGCTGCGTGTCGCGAACGATTGCCACGATTTGTCTTGGTTCGCGTCGCCCCAGTGTCCCTATGATCTCGGCACATAATCTTTCAATATCTAACTCTCTTCCATGGCTTTGTTCTGTGACCCAGAATTTTTCCTCGCTGTCAGGATTAAAATTTACTTTTCCGTTGTTGATAGGTTTATTGACGGATGCTCCAACCTTCTTCACAATTGGCCACAGCTCTGGGAACGATGTTTGGAATGTCTCGTGAATTGCCTCGTTGGTTCTACCCTCCCACATTGCTTGCAGTTCGTTTGCCCGTTGATACAGGCTTCTACCTTTTACAAAGCTTTCTCTACTGGCAGTATCCCACCAATTTGATTTTATTGTTTTATTTGTGACAATTATAACATTTTCTTCATAGTAAATGGAGAACAAAACCTGCTGGGGTTCGGAAAAACCAAACAATGGAATGATAATGAATAAGGCAAGGGTCGCAACAAAAATTCGTTTCATAGCAGTAGTTTGTGTCAATAATGGTTTTAGTATGTTCAAGTTATGTGTATTTGTTTCGGTGTGTGCGTCATTAGTATTTTATCATTTTGTAACGCTTGATAACCCACAGCTAGAAGTTTTAGGCAGTGGCACAATCCAAATATTTTCCAGAGAACGGATCGAGAGCCCCCTAATTTTGAACAGACAGGATTTAGGCTTCGCATTGGCCTACACAGTAAGCAGTAATAACGCCCCCTTTCTCCGTCAAAAATTCAGCGTAATTGATGGAGAGTCTATAACCCTAGATTGGTTTCAATCGCCCCAGAAAATTCTGCAAGCATTGGGACATGAATATATGTTCAGCCAAAGAATGGGTGATTTACAAACAATATACGCCTATTCAGGTCGTGGGCGAGATTTTGTGGCTAGAGGTCGCGAGCGGGTTAACCTGCAAATCGCAGTAAGGGGTGGTCGGGTTACAGTAGGATGGCCAGTAATACTTGGCAGTTTCTAGACTAATCCAGCCTTCGTCATGATTTAGGGTGAAGGGATACTTACAAATTTCCAACTGTTTTATTGTAGCCCGACTTGTCTGCGTTGAAAATTTCAATGCCAGTTTTTTCGATATGATCTAGGCGATAAGCATCATCCAATTCATTAGCGGTCAAGAACTTTACATGAATTTGGTCGCCCATCAGGAAATCTCGTGCCAAGTCAGGCACATCAAAATGTTTACGGATTCGGGCATTGATTTGCTTGGCTTGGCCCACATAATATTTGCTCTTGGTTTGATTAAATATAATATAAATCCCAACTCCGCCTTTGTCGGCACTAGACAAAATTGCATTTAGGGACTTCCACTCTTTTTGATCAATTTGGGATTTAAGTTTTTCCTTCAACTGTTCTTTTGTTTGTTTGAAGGTTTCTAGTTTAGATTTTTGTTCTTCTTTTTTTAATAACTTTACTCGGGCGACTTCATCAGCTTCTTGTTTTTGTGCTTTAACATAATCAACAAGAACATCAATATCTTTTGGTTGGATTTCTGTGGAGCTTTTTTGTCGTAGGTACACAAAAAGCAATGCCGCAACGAATAGAACAAAAATTCCAATACTAACATAAATAGCCCACATGCGTATATCGTATCATGGAAAATGTAATTTGACAAATATAGGCGAGTAAGAAATTCAGAAGAAAGGAGGTAACTATGGAAGCAGCGGAAATAATTATGGTGGTGATTGCAGGATTATTTTTAGCCTTAGGTCTATTTATGCTAACGGGAAAAGGTGAAATGCTTGTGGCGGGATATAATGCATCAAAGCGGATGCAAGAAAAATACGATGGCAAAAAGTTGAGCAGGCTTTGTGGTGTAATGTTGATTGTAGTTGCGTTGGCAATAGGGTTGCTGGCACTTGAGTTTGCGGTGTTTGAAACGGATTGTCTTGTGTGGGCTGTGGTGGCTGCAGTCATAATTGGAGTGATTGTCACATCTGTGATTGGCATGACCGCAAAAACATTTCGAAGGCAAAATTAAAAAAGGGCACCCGCCCTTTTTTGTTTGGTTTAGATTCCTTGTGAAACTTTGACGCCAGGGCCCATAGATGATGCCAGGGTTACGGATTTCAGGAATGTTCCTTTTGCTGCACTTGGCTTTGATTTAATAATTGCAGCAATGATTGCGGCATAGTTCTCTGCCAGTTTTTGTGTGCCGAAAGATGCTTTTCCAATCAGGACATGGACATTGTTTCCCTTGTCCAGACGATATTCAACTTTACCGCCCTTCGCGTCGGTAACTGCTTTTTTGATATCGGTTGTAACCGTCCCGCTCTTTGGATTAGGCATTAAACCTTTTGGACCAAGAATCTTTGCAACACGACCAACGATACCCATCATGTCAGGTGTAGTGATACAAACATCAAAGTCTAGCCAGTTTTGGGATGTGATTTTTGTGATGATATCCTCTGCTCCGACATGGTCGGCACCGGCCTTTTTAGCCTCATCTTGTTTTTCAGGTTTACAGATTACAAGAACTTTCAAGGTCTTCCCTGTCCCGTGTGGCAGGACAACGGTACCACGAACCTGTTGATCCGCTTGACGACCGTCAACACCTAGGCGTACATGCAGTTCGACGGATTCATCAAACTTTGCGGTTGCACCCTTGATGACCAGGTCAAGTGCCTCGTCCACTGGGTGAAGCTTGGTTTTATCGAATTCCAGCTTTGCACGACGCTCTTTTCGCTCGAAAGGCTTTGGGGCTTTCTTAGGAGCTGGTGCCTTTGCCGCAGGAGTTGCTTCTTTTTTTGCGACAGGTTTCTTTTCAGCTTTCACTTCTTCTTTTTTAACTTTTTCACTCATAAATCACCCTCCTTACGCGTCTACGACAACGACGCCCATGCTTCGTGCCGCACCTTCAACCATACGCATAGCAGCCTCAAGACTTGCTGCGTTCATATCAACCATCTTCATCTTGGCAATTGCCTCGATTTGGGCACGCGTGATCTTGCCCACTTTGTCTGTGTTTGGCTTTTTTGAACCAGACGCCAGGCCCAGTTCCTTTTTGATCAGAACCGCCGTTGGAGGGGTCTTGATCTCGAAATCAAACGAACGGTCACCGTAAATGGTAACAACGACAGGGATGATCAGCCCTGCATCTTTCGCCGTTGCGTCGTTAAATCCTTTAACGAACATTGGTATGTTAATACCGTGCGGACCAAGGGTCGAACCAACCGGTGGTGCTGGTGTCGCCTTGCCCGCTTCTATCTGCAGTTTAACCTGAGCCTTGATAGGTTTACTCATGGCAATATTCTCCTCTTAAGCGGTTCAAACGGAACGGCGTTCCTCCCGCGAGTTATGGGTAGTATAGCACAAACAAAAAGGACTTGTCTAGTCCCTTTTTTCTTTACCTTTGAATATTGTTGAAAGAATGCTTTTCTTTTTAGGTGGTTGCTTTTTCCGCGCCCTCATCTTTTCCATATATTCTTTCTTTAGGTGATCTTTGGCTTCTTGAAAGGCGTGTTGTCTCACTTCGTCCATGTCAAGTTCAACTATTTCTTCGTCTTCCAGTCCTAGATCTTCTAGACCAAGTTCATCTAGAATTCGGGTTGGCAGCTTCACCGTGTCGCTGATATTGAAAGAACCCTCGACTTGTGTAAAGTTGTAATCGACTACACGGTCGACGCCCAGCTGCTCGGCAGTTAAATATTCTAGATCATGGTCGATGTCGCTGACCTCTCGGCAGAAAAATTCGAGATTGTACACGCGCTCGTGTCCAAGTACATTATTTATCTTGTCTAGCCTGACTTTTTGCCTATCCACCTCTAGCTCGGTAACAGGCCGGGAGATATACCTACTGGTTTCATTCAATGGGCAGTGCACCTCGTAGTTTACATATGCGTAAGTTGTTTGTTCGATTCCTTCAAAGTAGCTCATGGTAAATCATACCACGAAGCAGCCACTTTGTCAATACAGCATAGACTTATCTTGAGAGCAATCGCTCACGCTTCTTTTTTCGCTCTTGGTATTCTGCTTCCAGCTTTGCAAGTTGTAATTCGTTAAGTGTCGAGGACTTAACATACTTTTTCATGTCCATCATATCTTGCAGGGTTATTTTGTCTTTTTGTAGCTTTTCGCGAATAGCTTCGTAGCTGTGCATATATTCCTCGATTATTTCGTGGAATGAGAGGCCTGTTGTGGTTGCCAGAACATGCCAATAAAATAACATCTCGCCCAGAATTTCACTCATACGGACTTGTCGCTCGGGACTATATTGTTGCTCGCCAAAGCCAACACCTGCGATTATCTCATTAGCATGACCTGTGGTTTTACTTAGCCCTAGTCCTCCGTAGTTAAGTGCGTTCTGCAGGGTAAAATCCGTTTCTTTCAAGAATCGTCCAACTAAATCTTCCAAAGACTCCATGGTGTTCATTGATGCCATGCTTCACTATACTACGAACAGTGCAATTATGGCAATCACTATTAGGTAGAGGCTGAACCAATATAGTTTTATCCTTTTTATTATATCCATCATGAATTTAATCGCGAAGATTCCTGATACAAGGGCGGTAATGAATGCGATGGACAGAGGAAGCCATCCAATTGAATTAATTGATATGGGATGACGGATTAACTCCCATACTAATGCGGCAACGATGATGGGAATAGACATCAGGAACGCGAACTCGGCGGCCTTTTCCTTTTGTACTCCACTGGCCATTGCTGCACTGATGGTAAAGCCACTTCGTGAAAACCCGGGAATAACCGCCAAGCCTTGTGCCAGGCCTGTGGCTGCCGCCGATTGGTAATTAATTTCTCCTCCTTGTTTTTTTATAAACGAGATACTAAACAAAACTATTGCTGTTATTATGAATGTTATGGGCAGAACACGCGCCGCAAATGTGGATTCTATCCAGTCATTGAATATTAATACAAATCCAACCGTAATAGCGGTGGCAATGATAAGGGATACATTTGTTTTGAAGTTCTCAATCGGGTGGCGGACAAGTTGAAATATTTTCTTGTGAAAAACAAATAAAACTGCAATAAGGGTAGCAACATGCAGCATTATGTTGAAGAACATCATGTCGTCGGGCATGTTAAAAACATGTTGGACAAGGATAAGGTGACCGCTGCTGGACACTGGCAGAAATTCGGCCAGACCCTGGACAAGGCCAAGGAAAATCGCAAGTATGATTGGCATGTTATATCATATGTAAAAAGATTTGTGTTTATGGATTTTTGGGCTACAATAGATCATGGCATCTGCAAGACGCGTTATTAACATATTCGCCTTGACCTTAATTGGATTGGTCGTTGCCATTGCAGGTGTTGTTGCTGTGATTATATTTTGGCCGTCCGATTGGACATTCCTAGGTATTGGCGGTGTAAATGAACGAGGTGTTTGGACACGGTTTGATTCTGACGAAGTTGCGGATGCTCTGGCACATAGAAACCTTATAATCCACAGCCGTCATACCCCTGTCGAGGTTCGTGTGCGAAAATTTGAACAGCTGGATGTCCAGGATAATCGTGGCACAATCTTGGCCTTTGAGAATGCAAGAGGGTTAACTTTTAACCAAATCCATCGAACACACATCTATCTGACTGAAACATTGGTGGATGGGGAGCTATTCTTTAAAATTTATATCACTGCTCCAACTGGCATTGTTACACGAGATTCTCGTGTTGTCATTAATCTTGTTTCTGATGAGGACGAGTTCACGGGGCAACCATATAATTTTATTCTGGATACTGGCATTCATCCTGTATCGTTCCGTGCCGATCAAGAAGTTGAACATATTGCAATTGACGAGTTAACACTTTTAAGTGGCACTATAGGGCATGTCAGCTTTCCTACCCCGCCTACGCAAGCTTTTCCATTCCACATCAGTCTTAATCGATTACTTGTTCATTCGACTCGTGCCAGTGTTAATATTCCAACAAATGTCCGTGAAGAGGTCTTGATTACCAGTCCTATTGGTCATGTAACTATTGGCTCGGTAGGGATTGACGGAGGGGCACAAGGTGTTGTGAATGTTCCTGGATCGAGGGAAATGAACTTATCTCTCGGAACAGTTTTTGGCGATATTAATTTTGATGCTGCTACTGGTTCACTTCGGGTTACGGGTCAAAGTTACGGTGTGACAGGCAATGTAGATATGAGGACAAATCTAGCTAGTCTTAACGCCACCCGAATCCAAGAGCGTCTTGATTTTTTCAGTAACACAGCATCCGGTGTTACTATTGGCAGAACTGATGGCGAGGTGAATGCCGAGTTTGCGTCTGCGGGCTCGATGGTAATTACAAACAGCTATAACAATGTGACGGTTCTGTCACGCTCGGCGAATTTAACGATTGGTGGAACGGGGGCTCAACAAGGTGCCAGAGGTCCTGTTGACATTAACAACCGATATGGTTGGACAGCGGTTAACTTTGCAAGAGATGTTCTGAATTATGGCGAGCCGACGCTGGATTTCGCAGGGTTTGATGGAAATATCACTGCAACGCGGATTGTTGGCGTGACGACTGTGACCGTTGGCGAATTACAGCGAAATGGTCGTGCGGTGATTAATTTATCATTTATCCAAGTTAGGGGTGTTAATAATGTGATTTTTCATGGTTCAACTCCACCAGGGTCAGAATTTGGTAGGGTCACCGTAACCTTGCTCACCCGTTTAGCAAATGATCCAGCGGGCCCATTTGATGCATTTGACTTTCATGCAATTCACACCGCAGGAGCAAGGGACTTTACGGGGTGGCCTGTTCTTGGCAATACTGGCAACACAACAATCGGAGTCGAAATCCCGAACTGGAATGCTCAGCCAGGAGGTATGGCGTGGCCAGTTCGTGAAGGAAACTCTACTCGGGTTCTGCGTATCGAGACATCAAACACTGTTGTTCTCCGTGCCGCGAGATTGTAGAGCAGGCTTAAATACTTACGAAAATCCCTAGGAAGACACCGCCAATAGCGATGGCGATGGAGCTCATGTAGACGACCATGAATAAACGCTCCTTGTCGGAAACATCTGTCCGATTACCGAAGATTCGGTTATGGAGGAAGAATATGAACAGCTGAATCGCCATGATTCCCATTCCAATTAATATAAAGGCGACGAACCATAATGATAAAAATAAAAATGAAATCATCATCCCGATATTAACAGCAGAAAAGATACTATAAAACCCGTATAGTGTGATTATGGCTGGCGAACCTGTTGCTGTTTTAGTGTACGAAGCTTTCATGTGTCGTAGCATTTCTATGTATCTATCCTTCCTTTTACTGAGGACTTTGTTAGTGATATACTCCTCGAACAGTGCAGAGTGCTCCATATTACGAACGGTTAGAGTATTGCTTAAAAATTCCTCGGCCCACGGTAAATATTTTTTTGTCTTGATTTTTGCGAAACGGTTAAGGTGGTTTCTAACATGCGTTGGTGTGAAATCTTGGTACTTCAGGTTTAGATATGCAATTTGTTCGTTTAGGGGGAATGCCGCTTCGGCGATGACCAATATCGCGGTCGACACAGACGGTCCAAACTTGTCCTCTAAATCAATGCACATCGCAATGACCTCTGTTACATTTTTTGGATCACCTACCCAATCTTTAAGCTTCGTCTTGCCTTCCTCGCCACTGATATTCTCCTCGCATTTCGGACAGACCACAAAAATATCTCGTTGCGATACCAGAATCAACTCTTCGCATTTTGGGCATAGGGCTGGATTGAACATCTACTTCTCCTTCTTCTTCGCTCGGCTCTTGAAATATTTAGAGTGGGGATTGATAGTTATTACATCTCCGTCAACGGTTACAGATTCTTTTTCTTTTTTTCGTTTATCTTGCCACTTGATTAATTTTTCTACAAGAAAGTTCATCGCAAATGATATCCCCGTCATAAACAATGCCCCCGCACTGATGTAAATCGCAAGTGCGGCGGTGGTGGTCATAGTGAAAACAACCATGATGACAGGCAAGATAAACTTCATCATTTTTGTCGCAGATGCGGGGTCGATAGAAGGTAGTTTCTCCGCCTCTCCACTCGACGAGGTATTTTTAACTTTCCGGATTGAATATCCAACCTCGGCTTCCTTTTTCGCAGGTTGGTTAACCTTGGTGGATTGCATGACCTTGGCATTTATCAACATGCTTAGGTATGTTGCCCCTGCTGCGAATAGGATTAGGAATAACATACCGTTCCATCCTCTACCTGTTTGGTCGATTCCATTTTCTCGGTTGAATATATCGTTATAGATTCCCTCCATCCGCTCTAGTTGTGGTTGGTTTTGGCTTCCCCATCCATCAATACTGTTTGTTGCACTTCTGAATTGGCTCCACGAAAGAGTTCGGTTAGCCCATGTATCAGGTCTCCACATGCTGTGAACCCACAGAAACCCTGTGCGAGTAGCGTTATACTCGGCATTAATTGCCTCTTGGAAAGTAATTGAAACGGGATTTCCATTTTCATCAAGCCATTGATTTCCGTGAACATCTACCATCATATCGCCTAAAACATACTCGCCATTAACTAGGGTACGATGGTGTTCATGAACAGCATATAGTCTGTGGAACTGATAGCTGACATTATGATTCGATATTCCGTTCAGCGCTTGGAAAACCGAAAAGAAAATAATCATCATTATGGCCATATTCAGAATCTGGAATAAACAAAATCCAGCCATTCCACCACCATGTTTTTTAAAGAGTGCTTGTTGAGCTCGCTGCTTTCCCAGGGGGTCACCTGCATAGGCTTCGGCAATTGCGTCTTGTTCAGGTTTCATTGCTGCCATTCGGATAGAGTTCTTTTTTGTAAAATACTTGACCCCAAAATCAAGCGGGATCATCACCAGTCGCAGTAACAATGTGAAGATAATAATTGCAACGGCATAGCTGCCTATTCCGTTGTACAGCCATTCGACGACACTAAAGACCGCTCCTCGGATTCCAAGGAACCCACTTGGTCCATCTGGGAATTGCACAGTGCTAAGCAAATCGAACATTTACACTCCTTTTTATGTGGAACGGGATCGACCCCGTAAGCATTTTTGTTGAATGGGTTGCAACGGAGAATTCTCCTTGTCGCCAGCCACCATCCGACGAATACTCCTCTTTCGCGAATCGCTATTAATGCATATTCTGAACAGGTTGGTACAAACGCACAGGATTTTGGTAACCAGGGCTTTATTAAAAACCGATACAAGTATACAGGAATACTCGCTAAAAATCTAGCGATAATTTTAAAGGGATTTTTTGAGATTCCGTTATTTTTTTCTATAGCAACAACCCTCCCCTCTGCAAAACATTTTCCATGGCCTTAATAATTTCTGTGAGGCGCTTCTTGTCGATTCCTTCTTTTGCGACGAAGATAATCGAGTGGTCAGGCTTGACTCGAGTGGTCAGGTTCTTTGCTGCGTGTCGCATTTTTCTTATCGCCCTATTTCGGATGACACTATTGCCGACCTTTTTACTTACGGAGAATCCAATTTTCAGGGGACTGTCTTTCATGCGTGCATATACAAAAGACATCGACAGGGTGTCGTTGCCAATGTGTTTTCCCCGCCGATGAATATAGTTAAACGATTTACGCTTTTTAAGTCGATATTGCTTTTTCAGCATTAATCTTTCTCCGCCTCTCTTTTTTCTCTAGCCGGCCTAATAGGTTTTAAAATTCTGTCCCACCACTTAATTTTGGGGACATTTCAACAAAGGCAGTTCCTTTGAAATGCCTTCTAAGATTCGCGTTGATTTTATCAAGTGCCACCATACGCACCTCCCTCTAGGATCACGCTGCTAAAACTTTACGCCCCTTTGCACGGCGACGCTTTAGGACATTGCGTCCGCCTTGGGTACGCATTCTTTGACGAAAGCCGTGGACTTTTTGCCGCTGGCGCTTTTTCGGTTGATATGTTCTTTTCATTCTGAACTCCCTTTAATTAACCAAATATTATATAGTAGGCATTAATCTGTGTCAAGGGTTTGTTGACTGTCGATATTTTCGATTGGGTTGCAATATGGCTCTAACTTGTGCCTCATAGCAATATGGCTTAACCCCATGCCAGCAGCACTGGCAACCATACCCAGCATCCCCCAACTGCCGACGGCGGCTGCACCTTCGACTCCCTCTAAGGCAAGGGCTCCACCGAATCCAAAAGCAAGCGTGCTAGGAATGGTGAGCAGTGCACTTCCAGCGAATATTCTATTCAAGCTTCTATATTTCATGTAATCCTCCTAGCTCATACGAACGGGCAGGATAAGGAACAGGTAATCCCCATCTTTTGACGCTGTGATGGTTGCTGGTGAATGTTCGCCAGTGAGAGATAATTTAATGAAAGAATCGTCAATGTTCCGAAGGGCGTCGAACAGATATTTTGCGTTAAAGCTAATGGTCAGGTCCTTGCCAGTCAAGGACGCGGCAACAAGTTCGTTAATTTTACCGATTTCGTTGGTGGAGTTAATTTGAATTTTTTTGTCCACAATTTTCAGGGTGATTAGGTTGATTCGGTCGGAACGGACCAACAGGCCTGCCCTCTCGACCGCGTGGGCAAACGCAGAGGTTTCAACAACAATATCACTGCTGAACGATTTTGGTATAATTTGGCCATAGTTTATAAACTCGCCTTCAATTAGGCGGCTTGCGAAGACTGTGTTACCGATGCTGACCTGTAAGAACTTGTTTTCAACAACGAGGTTGACTTCACCGTTCTCGTCCGCCAATAATTTGCTGATTTCAACCAGGGATTTGGCGGGGACGATGATAGAAGTTTTATCCTTGTGGTTACTGATTACTTTTGTAACTCTGGCCAGCCTGAAGCCATCCAGGGCAACCGCGGTTAACTCTGCTCCGTCGATCTCGAACAGGATGCCACGCAATACAGGGCGGGAATCATCTGTGGATGCACAGATAGTTGTTTTCGATATAATATCTTTTAACGCGTCTGCTTTAATCGAAAAGTGTGGGTCTGCCTTTAAGCTGACGATGTCTGGGTATTCTTCCTTTGCAAATCCTTGAAAGTTGAATACATTGTCGCCATGTTTAACAACGATAGTGTCGCCTTCGGCGGTGATACTGACTTGGGACTTTTCCAACTTTCTAACATAATCCACGAATACTCTTGGGACGATAACCTCTCCGGATTGTTTGATATCTGCTTTCACTGTCTTTTTCAGATAGATATCCAGGTCGGTTGCCGATGCCACAACTTTGCCTTCTTTGGCTGTCAGCTTTATCCCCTCAAGAACGGGGTTAATTTGCTTTGCTCCGCTGGCACGAGATACAACACCAACTGCTTCTGCTAAATCCGACCCGTCGATTACGATTTTCATACGCACACTCCTTATATCTCTAGTCTAACAAAATTACTGGGGATTGACAAGGAAAAAAAAATGTGGATAACTATTGGTATGGATATTAACGAGGTCTGGAAAAACGCCCAAAGAAAGATAGCGGACAAGGTTAGTTCGATTTCTTTTGATTTATGGATTAAAACCCTTGAGGTAGACAGCTTTGCAGACGGAGAGTTTATTCTGGTTGCACACAGCAGTGCCGCAAAACAAATGGCGTTGAATGACAGGCATTATCCACATATAGATTTGCAACTGAGAGAATTTGCACCAATTATTGAAAAAGTTACAATAATTGATGCACTAGAGCGGGAGCAAAAACAAGCCGAGGCAATAAGAGAGGCCAGCGGGTTCAAGCAAGAGGTTGAAATTCCAAAGAAAAACGCTCCCCTGTCGTTTACAACCGTAAATCCTACAAAAACATTTAAGAGTTTCGTTGTAGGAAAGTCGAACGAGTTCGTCGCCGCTGCGGCCGAGGCAGTTGCAAAGAACCCAGGTAAAAAAATTAATCCTTTGTTCATATATGGTGGCAGCGGGCTTGGGAAAACGCATCTACTTAACGCTATCGCAAACGAAATCCAATGGGGGCATCCACAACTAAGGGTTGCACTTGCAACATGTGAAAAGTTCACAAACGATTATGTAGAGGCCTTGCGTAATAAAACAGTCAGTTCCTTCAGAGCGGCGTACAGAGATATCGATGTCCTGCTGATCGATGACATCCAATTTATCGAAAACAAAGTCAGCACTCAAGAAGAATTCTTCCATACATTTAACGATTTGACACAAAACGGTCGACAAGTTGTTTTGGCATCCGACAGGCATGCAGATAAATTGACAACTCTGGAAGGTCGGATGCGAAGTAGGTTCAAGTCAGGGTTAATACAAGATATTACCAGTCCCGATGTAGAAATGCGAATTGCAATCCTAGAGAAAAAGGCCCAAGAGGAAAACAATAAGCTGCCCAGTGATGTTGTTGGGTATCTTGCCCAAAAGGCGTGTGATGCCGACATGAATGTGCGGGAAATGGAAGCGATATTGTTGAAAGTTCTTTTCTTTGCGGAATTGAAGCGCCGAGATATTCCAACCCTCGATGATTGTGTAGAGGCGTTAAAAGACATGCAAGAAGATATCGAGAGTCAAACAACTGCCGCCACAATACTAGATAAAGTTTGCAGATACTTTAATATTGATTTGGAAGAGATAATGGGCAAGCGGCGAAATCGCGAGTTCGTAGAACCTCGCATGGTCGCCATTTATCTCATTTGCGAGGTTTTAAACATTCCTCTTGTTAATATCGGACAATTATTAGGGGGTCGTGATCATACCACAATCATGCACAGCCGTAATAAAATTGCGTCTCAACTGAAAACCGACGCTCGTATGAAGAGAATTATCGAAGACTTAACTAAAATGATCAGTTAAGGTGTAGTTACACCAAGTAAGATATCTCTTAATACCTTGACGGTGACGGCAACACCTGGAGCGTCGGGCAGATAAACACCAGGAATTGTTCCAAGTGCGTAAGTAAGTTCAAGTTCATCCAAGAGGTCTTCTATTTGCTCCAGGACAAGCGGGCCTATGACTTCACTCTCTAGAAGTGCGGAAATAAGCTCTCCCCCTGTGTCAAAGATGATATAAATTATGTCCTCTAACCCTTCTGCATTTTGGAAATATGCAACAATCCGGATGGACGCACGAATTGCACGCAGGTCTGCCGTCCAATCAAATGTGTTATGCTCGGGGTCTTTCAAGTTATTAACCAAGTTCTCGACGACTTGTGGCGTGCTTGGCCCCATAACATCTGCCTCCAGGACAGCTTCTTCCAGCAACTCTGCGATAAATGTACGGATACTCATACGGAATCCAAGGGTATTCGTAACGGTATTAAGGATTCCACCCAAAGTATCTATTGTTGTGTCATTCAAGTCAGCAATAGCATCTAGGGCATTTTCGGCATCGACAATGCCAGTTATATCTTGCCATGTGCCATTAGTGAAGATGTCTTGGGCAATTCCAATGATATTAAGGATATCGTTAAGTACGGTTTGTGCGGTCAAGTTACGAAGGTCCTGCAAGATTGCCTCAGTACTGACAGGAAGGGCATACTCCTCCAACAGGTCGGAATCTGCGATGAATGTCGCGAAGTCGTCCATAGCAGACATCAGAAGTTGAACAAGAGAAATCTCAAACACTCGCTCCACTATACCAGGCAAGGCTTCCCAGTAGGGTTCAAACTCTGGGCTGGCCAAGACATCTGCAAAGTCTTCATCTTCGAATTGTTGGCTTATCACCGCGAAATCTTTGTATAGGTGCATGCCGCGGATTACATCTTGTCGAAGGTTAATATTCGGCATACCCCTTGGTGTGCGGACGCGTGTGATATAGTCAAACATTGGCCCAGACGCCCACTGCATGCCAGTGAATCTTGTCATTATTCCGTATGGGCTGCGTTGAAGTTGGTTATCGAAATCATGGACGAACTCCAGGACGGCGTGATCTTCTATTTGGGCTGTCGCCTCGGTAAAGCTTGGCTCGTATCTTGTTACTGAACCAGCCATGGTCAATATACCATTGACAGGAATCATTACAAGGAAGAATATCAACAGCCCCTGTCCTAGGCCGACCAATGCTCCCAGCCACCTGTGCCTTTTTGTCGGACGCATTTCGAACTTTGCCATACCGTTTGCTGTACGGTCACCTGTGTTAGACTTTACATTTTTTGGTGCGACTTTTCCTGCGAATATCGCGTAAACAATCCAGGTAATGAAACGGAATATATATAGAAGGGCGACGAAAACCAAAAGGCTGATAATTGCAATCGGCAGTGCACTGATAAATGCATCTAATTGCGTAAAATTCGCGGCCGCGTCTGCCGCTTCACCGCCCATGGCATTCAACAAATGTTCACTCATGGTATAGCCCCCGAACCGAATTCCGCCGAAAGGGTTTGCGATAACTGGGGCCAGTAAAACCGCCAGCGGAATCGCGAATAAAAATGTTACAAGGCGGAATGCGGATCGCTTGAACCCACGGATTGCACCCCACAGTACCCCAAAGAAAATACCCAGCATTAACAAGCCAAACAACGACCAAGTTACAATTGTCATTACTGTATCCATAAGACTAGTATACCACGGTCGTTAGCATTCTTGCAACATTTCAGAGCTAGTATTCTTGTATAGTCTGAACTTAAGTCTTAGATTATTTTCAAGATTATCAAGTGCTTTAACTGTTTCTGAATCGTAACTATTACATTTCTTTAGATTCTCTAACGACTTGAAAATTAATTCGTGTATATCTTGCGGGATTGGGTTTTCAAGTTCGATGATAAGTGCACCTTTCTCGCTTTTTGTGACGCATTTAATATCGTAGGTTGCGGGCGGAAGTAAAACCTCTTCCTCGCTGGCAAGAGTTGACCATTTATATACTTTGTTCATCATAGAACCTGCGGGAAGATAAATAATGAATTTTGCACTATCTCCGAACCACTCGCTCCTAGTGGCATCCTTCGAGGTCGAAGTGAGGCCATCCAATGCAACACTTGTTTCTTGTCCGGATTCAAGGTCTGGAAAGAACCTATTAGATGTTCCTCGATATACCGTCATGCTTTCGCTTGAAGGTTTCATAGACTTGTTTATTTTCAAAATAGTGCTAATATCTTTTTCAAGGTCTTCTAGTGTGTAGGATATATTTATGTTAATATCTTGTGCCCACAGGATTTTGTTGATTTGCGTATGGCGTAGTGAATTTTCTACATACTTTTTTGTGCTGCCTTGTCTCAATCTCTCTGCCTGGGATGAGAGTTTATCTGGGAGTTCCTTGAAGAACTCGCGAATGGACAAGGAAATGTCTTGGGTTTTCATGATTTATTCTAGCACAGGTTTTTATCACTATTGCAAGTTTTTTTGTCATATGCTATCATGGGTGTATGTCGCAAAATTTAAAACAAGCCCAACAACCCGTTAATCGTACTATGCCTCACAGCTTGGAGGCCGAGCAAGGAATCTTAGGTTGTGTTATTGTGGATAATGAAGGGACGCTGGATGCGTTTTCCAAACTGTCGGTCGAGGATTTTTATTCGCCGTCGCACAAGACAATATATACCGCCATGCGGGAAATCTATGATAATGGCAGTCCAATAGATTTTGTGACACTTGTTGCAAAATTAGATGGGGCGGGAAAATTAGATGGAGTCGGTGGGATTTCGTATATAACAAATATAGTCGATATTGTTCCATCCAGTGCAAATTTTAGATATTATTTAGCAATTTTAGAAGAAAAACGAACAAGACGGAAATTAATTAATGCGGCAGGCCAAATTATTGAGACCAGCCATGTCGAACCTTCGGCACAAGCCGCCTTACAAATCGCGGAAAAGGAAATCTTTAATATTTCAAAAGACGACGATCGTAAAGAGCTGAGTCATATTAAATCTGTATTGCCCGAGGTTATCAACAAGTTAGATATCATACACCGCGACCCGATGGCGATTCGTGGATTGAAGACAGGTTTTTTTGGACTTGACAATATTACTAATGGATTACAAAGGAGTGATCTTATTATTCTTGCCGCTCGTCCATCCGTTGGAAAAACGGCATTAGGTCTGAACATGTGCATGAATGCCGCATTAAAATACGGGGCGAAGGTAGCGGTGTTCAGTCTTGAAATGAGTAAAGAGCAAATGACAACCAGAGTGGTCTGCTCTGTTGCCAAGGTGTCCTTGTCCAGAGCGATGAAAGGAAATTTGGAAGCCGAGGAATGGAAGCGAATCTGGGAGGCCAATGCCCTACTGGCACAGGCCAACATTCATTTTGATGATAACTCGATGATTACTCCTGCGGAAATATTGCGAAAATGTATGAAGATTAAACGAGAATCGGGTTTGGATTTGGTTATGATTGACTATCTTGGACTAATGTCAAGTGCGAATAGTCGTCGCGAAAGTCGCCAGGTAGAGGTTGCGGATAACAGCCGTATGATGAAGATTATGGCAAAGGAGTTAGATATCCCTGTATTGCTCTTATCCCAATTGAACCGTGGGATCGAGGCAAGGCAAGGGGTCGAGGGCAAACCTCGCCTTAGTGACCTGAGAGAGTCGGGGGCAATAGAGCAGGACGCCGATATTGTAATGTTCATCCATAAAGAAAAAAATGACGAAACCGGTCGTGCGAATGATAATCATGAAGCCGAACTTTTAATCGAAAAGCACAGGAATGGTCCGTTAGGCAGCGTAAAACTTTCCTGGGTTGGCGATTGGACATCCTTTGTTAACCAGACTGGCGAACAAAAGGCCCAAGAGGTTCGTGACAAGCCAATTGCGGAACCTAAGCCGAAGCCTGCACCGAAAAAGAAATCGGATAAACCAAAAGAAGAGGGCGAAGAAGTCTTCTAGTCAATGCCTTTTTCGGTGGGTTCTTTAATATATCGATTTAGGCTGCTTGGGTCGTGGACAAATCCGAGGCGCTCGTGGAAGTCTTGGGCAACATTATTGCTGTCCCAAACTTCGGCACTTATTGTTCGACCAGGGATACATTGCCCCAGAAACTCGTACATTCTTGTCCCTAGCCCTTGTTTTCTATATTTTGGATTAATCCAGATTGAAATAACTCGCATAACATCGGGATTTTCAAGTTCATCGCATAATTTCATCAAGCCAGCTAGTTCATCATTTTTAAATGCGGTGATTATATATTGGGTTTCATCGGTGATTTCATATAATAACTTATGCCCAGGATAATGTGCTTCCCAATCTTCTCTTCTTTCAAACCATGTCAGGTTCATTTATTTCACCGCCTCCAGCAAGCCGATGAACAGAGGATGTGCCTTGTATGGTTTGGACAGGAGTTCTGGGTGAAACTGTGACGCTATGAAGAATGGGTGGTCGGAAAGTTCGATAATTTCAACAAGATTTGATTCGGGGTTGATACCACTAAAGACCATGCCGTGATTCTCCAATTGCTGCTTATAGTCACAGTTGAATTCATAACGATGCCTGTGCCGTTCCGAGATTTGATTTTTACCGTACAGGTTACGGGCAAGGGTTCCCTCTTTCAAATCGCATTTGTACAGACCCAATCGCATGGTACCGCCTAGCTCGCAGATGTTTTCTTGGGACGCCATCAGGTCAATAATTGGATGAGGGGTGTCGGGGTTCATCTCGGTAGAGTTTGCCCCCGCCAAACCCACAACATTTCGAGCAAATTCAATAACCGCCATTTGCATACCCAAACATATGCCCAGTAATGGGATTTCGTTTTCCCTTGCATGTCTTAAGGTTGTGATCTTACCCTCTATGCCTCGACCGCCGAATCCTCCTGGAATTACGATACCATCGACTCCGTCCAGCAGCTCTACTCCGACACTCTCGATATCTTCAGCACTCACTAGTTTAATTTCAACGCGGGTATCAGTTGCCAGCGATGCCGCCCGTATGGCTTCCATAACACTTAGGTCTGCATCAGGCACGGCAACATACTTGCCAACAATGGCAATAGTTTTTGCCTGTCTTCCGTTTTTGTATTGCATTTTTTTGACCATTGCTTTCCATTCGGCCAAGTTATCTTTTGCGGCTTTTAATCCCAGCTTCTTTAGTATAATGTCGTCAACCTTTTGGTTTTTCAGTAATACGGGGACTTCATAAATAGTGCTACAGTTTGGATTGTGGATGACTTCGTTGGTGCTGTCAAGATTACAGAACATTGCCAGCTTCTCTTTTGTTTCCTCGTCCAATTCAATCCCTGCGGAAGTTCTGCAGACAATCAAATCGGGATAAACACCAAGTCTGTTCAGATCCTTGACACTGTTTTGGGTAGGTTTTGTTTTAATCTCGCCATTAGTTGCCAGTACGGGTACAAGCGTGACATGAATTGAGACACTTCCCTTAGGGCCCAGTTCACGCTTGAATTGACGGACTGCTTCCATTGGGGTCATGCCTTCAATTTCGCCTACCGTTCCGCCTATTTCAACTATCACAATGTCGGAATCCTTAGCGGCCTTTCGGAACATAGACTTGATTTCGTCTGTTACATGCGGAACGACTTGGACATCGCGGCCCAGGAAGTCACCTTTTCTTTCCTTGGCTATGACATGGGAATAAATCTTGCCCATGGTGAAGCTGTTGTCACTGCCCAGGTGTCGGCCTATGAACCTTTCATAGTGTCCGATATCCAGATCGGTTTCCGTTCCATCGTCGGTGACAAAAACCTCACCATGCCTGAATGGGTTCATTGTTCCTGGATCAACATTTAGGTATGGGTCCAGTTTTTGGACGCTGACGCGTAATCCTCTGTTAATCAAAAGACGCCCAATGGACGCCGCAGTTATTCCCTTGCCCAAACCACTTACCACCCCGCCCGTTACAAAAATGTATTTGGGGAGGGGACTTGCATTTTTCGACATGACTATGTTATACTATATATTATGGGAATAGTCAACGCAATAAATTGGTTCGCGGGTCATGCTTGGCCTTGGGTTTTGTGCCTTGTAATACTCTGGTTTTTTCTGTGGCTGATAATTCAGATTTGCAGATGCTGTAAAAAAGGCAAATGTTGTAAATGTTGCAAGTGCGACAAAGTAAAATCTGCTCCGAAGCAGAAGGAGAAACCAAAGCCAGTCGCAAAGAATGAGGTAATGCCCTTGCGTGCCGAGGCATCAAAGCCAGAGCAAATGAATAAACCTGAGTATATGAAAGAAACTTATTCTAAAAAACTGGCTCCGCGTAAACCAAGGTTGTCGCCTACGCCAAAGGCAAAGCCAATCGTGGCGACAAAGACACCAGAGGTTTTAAGTACCATTCCTGTCGAGGCAACAAAAACCACAACAATGACCGTCAGCAGGACAGACAGCTCTGGGACGGTAAGTGAAACCCAAACAAAGCGAGAGGTTATAACGGGCGAGATGAAGACCTCGTCAGGTGTTGGATACTATTCCGACCCAACGAAATATGAAAGAACGGGTGCAAAAGTTGTAACAACCCGCACCACAACAACAAAAGGCCAGTTCGACGAGAACGAGGTTCAAAATGCCCTGCTTGGATTGAAATCAGCAATGGACGAACAAAAGCAAATGGACCATAAATTTAGTAGTGGAAACGATTAAATCCAAGTATCATATTATATGAAGCTTTTTAACACCCTGACGCGGAAGAAAGAGTATTTCAGGCCAATGGATGGCGAAATCGTCAAGATTTACAGTTGCGGGCCAACGGTCTACAGCTCCCCCACCATAGGCAACCTGCGTGCGTATATTTTCACTGATATTTTGAAAAAGAGCCTGCGTCATATCGGAGGATTTGAAATTTACGATGTTATTAATATAACGGATGTTGGGCATCTGCAATCCGACGCCGACGAGGGCGAAGATAAAATCGACGAGGCGGCACGCAAGAAAAAGATAACCCCTGCCGATATAGCAAAACAATACACGGACGAGTTTATCAGGGACACTATCTTACTTAATATTGATGTACCCCAGATATGGGCTCCTGCCACTGACTATGTGAAGGAAATGGTGCAGCATGTGCGACAGTTGGAGGAGAGAGGCTTTACCTATATAACAAGTGATGGGGTCTATTATGATTCATCCAAATTCGCGGACTATTATAAATTAAGGGGTGGTAAGAGCGACGATCGTGTCGGTTCACGGGTTGATTTTGGCGAGAAACGCAACAAGAATGATTTTTGTCTATGGCGATTTGCAAAGCCAACAGCTTTGCAAAAATTTGACAGCCCCTGGGGGGCCGGAACACCGGGCTGGCATATCGAATGTTCCGCGATAGCCAGGAAATATCTTGGCGATCAGTTTGATATCCACACAGGGGGTGTTGACCATATCCCAATTCATCATACAAACGAGCGTGCACAAACCCAAGCCCTCACAAAAAAAGAGATGGCGAGATTCTGGATGCATAATGAATTTATTAAAATCAATGGTACCAAAATGTCCAAGTCTTTGGGCAACGCTTATACCCTGACAAATTTGACAGACAGGGGCTATTCTCCCCTGCACTTTCGATATCTATGTTTGATGACACATTATAGGACAATAATGAATTTCACTTGGGAGTCTTTGGATTCGGCGAAAAAATCTTACGAGAATCTCGTCAGGCAGATAAAGAAAAATAAGGTCCCCGTTGATGCAGATGAATTCAGCTCTGCCCTTGTTGATGACTTGAACACGGCCAAGGCTATGGCGGCGTTATGGAAGGCTACGCCCGAACAGGCTCTTGAATTTGATAAGGTTTTATCCCTTGGCTTGAAAGAGGCACTAGAGGAAAAATTTATGGAAATCCCCGAAAATGTTGCTGAACTTGTGCAAATTCGTGCGGAATGCAAGAAAAATCGTGAGTTTCAAAAATCTGACCAAATCCGTGACGAGATAAAAGCTCTGGGTTATGAGGTTCTTGATACATCCAACGGACCAATCATCCAACCCATAAGATAAAAAGATATTCACTTATATGTTGAATTTCGTCACAATGTGGTTCGTTTTAAAAAATCATAGTGTATACTGTCTCTGTCTTGACCCATTTCTTTGCCCGGAACACTCCAAGGCCAGGACTCCTCAAGAAATGGACACTCAGGATAAAGTATGCTAGAATCAACTGATGATACAAAAAAGCATTCTAGATTTGATAGGAAATACCCCAGTGGTAGAGTTGACCCGTCTTGCAAAAAAGCACAGCCTTAATGGTCGAGTTTTCGCAAAGTTGGAGTTCATGTCGCCAGGCTTCTCTAAAAAGGATAGGATAGCAAAATTTATAATTGAACAGGCCGAGGCTAGCGGCAATCTCAAGCCAGGTATGACAGTTATTGAGGCAACCAGTGGAAACACAGGGATATCTCTTGCCTTAACCTGTGCGATAAAAGGTTATCCATTTATCGCAGTGATGAGTGAAGGTAATACCCCCGAGCGCAGGTTTATGATCGAACAATTCGGCGGACGCGTCGAGTTGGTTTCTCAACATCCTGACTCCCCTCCTGGTAAAGTAACTGGCAAGGATCTGGGTCTTGTCAAGGAAAGGTTCGAGGAGTTGGCATCCGAACTCAATGCATTCAAGGTCGGTCAATTTACATCCGAACTTAACCCTCTTGCTCACTATACACATACCGCTAAGGAAATTGTCCAGGCCGTTCCCCAATTGGATGCGTTTTGTGATTTTATCGGAACAGGTGGAAGTTTCGAGGGTATAGCCAAATATTTAAAGGAGCAAAATTCCGATATAAAATGCTTCATCGTAGAGCCCACCAAGGAAACTCATATTATACAAGGGGGTGGATATTTCAAGAAGGTTCCATTCGAGCGAGTAGAAAATTGCGACGGAAGAATAGGTATAACTTGCGAGCAAACCTTGCTCTGGCAAAAAGAAATTTTGACCGTCGAAGGAATCGCCGCAGGGATTTCCAGTGGTTCAAACATGGCTGCTGCCGTTCATTATCTAAAGGAGAATCCAGGCAAATCTGTCCTAGTCCTAATAAATGATACTGTTTTGAATTATGTGTCATTTTATGCAAGGGGTGGCCATGCACATTAAATCTTTGTCTGTGCAAAATTTCAGAAATCATAATGATACGACTGTTGAACTCTCCCCTGGCGTCAATGTTTTCGTGGGGCAGAACGCGCAAGGGAAAACAAATTTACTTGAGGCAATTTTTTTGTCCTGCGTTGGCAGGGGGTGGCGTTCGCCCCGTGATCGTGATATGATAAACTTCGACGCAAATGATGCAAGGGTCAAGGCGGTTGCGGTCAAGAGTTATGGCGAAGTCGAGGTAGAGATGATTCTGTCTCGCTTGGCAAAAAAAAGCATCAATATCAATGGTATCCCTGTCCAAAAAATGGGAGAACTGATGGGGCAAATAAATTGCATATTCTTCTCTCCTGACGAACTTCGTCTTGTCAAGGAGGCTCCTGCAGACCGTAGGAGGTTCCTTGATATCGATATATCTCAAATTGACAAATCATATTTCTATTCATTGCTTCGATATAATAAAATTCTGGCACAGCGAAACTCTCTACTCAAGTCCAGTTCAGAAGACATAGGTCGGGGTCTTGATATATGGGATTCCGAGCTTGTAAGAGAAGGCGAGAAAATTGTCGCACGACGAAGAGAATTCTTGAAGGCTCTGTCTCCTGCAGTGATCGAAGTTCATAATGTCCTGACAGGAGGAATGGAGGAAGTCCGTCTTGAATACGAGACAGCGAAATCTCCTCTTCAGGAATCTTTGCAGGCCGCCCGAGAAAAAGATATGAGGCTTAAGACAACTACCGTGGGCCCACATCGCGATGATATAAAGATTGTACTGGACGGAAAGGACGCCAGGCTGTTTGCATCGCAAGGACAGCAACGGACGATCGCCCTTTCACTGAAGTTGGCTGAATTAAAGGTGTTCGAGCGGTTGACAGGCGAACGACCAATTTTACTTCTAGATGATGTTTTGTCGGAATTGGATGAGTCTCGCCAGGCTCGACTACTTGAAATTATTCAAGAGACTCAAGCAATCGTAACAACCACGGCAACTAAGAACCTGCCTTTAGTATTTTCTATATTTAATATAGAGGGCGGCAGTGTCAAAACGGCAGCAGTCTAAGGACCAGCTGATAAAACCAGCTGGCGATTACGCTTTCATCAAATAACCATTCAGGGATTCTTGCCAATGGGGGGATGTTCGCCGCCAAGCTAATTATCGCCGCCAGGGATGCAAAGTACAGGGTGAATCGGAATAATCCAAGGAGGAGGCCAAGAATCATGTCCAGCCAGTTCAACACTCGACTCCTCTCTTTAAGTTTCGCGACAAATCGCATCAGCAAGAATATGGCCAATCTAATTATGATGAAGATGACAATGGCGGTTATAATAATGACGACAGCCAGGCCATGATTCTCGACCCAGTCGAACCAAGAATCAAACAAAAGGGCAAGCGGCCACGCCAATAAAACCGAGATGATTATTGATAAGAAAACTGTCACAAGCGAAAGGACGCCCCTCAGGAAGCCCTTAAACAGGCCATGAAGCACGAAAGCTATTAAAAGCAGAATGAATATTACATCTGTGAGCACTCTAAGAGTATACCCATTAAGGACACTGATGTCAAACTATTCTGTCTAAGAAAAAATGTTCCATGTGGAACATTTCCAAGGCTTCGGGTGGTTTTGTTCTACATGGAACATTTTATTTCTTGAGGCGAGTGGCGATTCGTGCTAGGTCGTCATCGCTGAAATACTCTACAAGAATTCGTCCCCGTTGCGTATCGCCTTGAATGGTTATCTTGGTTCCTAGGCTTTGCGTCAGGTCTCTCTCCAGCTGTTTAAGTTCAAGGCTGCGTGCTTGGGGCGATGACCTGCCGAAGCTGAGACTTCCCTTTTGGGTGTCTCCGGTCTTCAATAGGTCTTCGAGCTGTCTTACGCTTAGGCCTTCGTCGACACATCTTCTCGCTAGGCTTAGGCATTTGTCGGAGCTAGTAATTACAGCCAAGACTTTTGCATGTCCGGCGGAGAGAGTGCCAGAGCGGATCATCTGCTGGACTGCTTGAGGCAAGTTCAAAAGACGCAGGAGGTTTGCTATAGAACTCCTGTTCTTCCCAAGGGCGACCGCAACTTTTTCTTGAGTTAAGAAGAACTCATCCATTAAGCGTTTGATTCCTTGCGCCAGGTCAATAGCGTTCAGGTCTTCTCGTTGCAGGTTCTCGATGATGGCTATCTCCGAGATTTGGCGGGCGTTGTAGTTTTTGACAACCGCAGGGACTGTTCCTAGTCCTGCCAGCTTCGCCGCACGCCAGCGGCGCTCTCCGGCGACTATCATGAACCTCTTGCCTGCTTGAGTCACAAGGATGGGTTGAAAGATGCCGTTTGCCTTTATACTGTCTGCCAGTTCTTGCAGTTGCTCTGGGTCAAAATCTTTTCGTGGCTGGTTGATATTGTTATCGATTTGGTCGATTTGCAGCTCCTGAATAACCAGCCCAGCCTCCACGATTTTTTTGACCTCCGCACTTGCAAGGGGTGTGGTTGCCTTCGGCTCACTTTTTACCCCGACCTTGTGTAACTCTCTGACGGGCGCGGTGTCCTCATCCTCGAAAATCGAAATCAACGCCCCCAGCCCCTTCCCTAATCCGCGTGCACTCATTCTGCCTCCTCTTAGTATGGTGTTATTGTTCCACATGGAACAGGGTGGTGTCAAGCGAAAAGTGTTCCATGTGGAACACGGTACCCTCTATAATTATTATAGAGAGTGCGATGAGTGCGTTCCTCTTGCATTTTAGATGGAGGTGTGATATGATGGTTGAATTATGAGTGCAAAGATAGTTGCGTTTACGAACCAGAAAGGCGGCGTAGGTAAGACTACGACCTGCGTTAACCTTAGTGCGTTTCTTGTAGAGATGGGCAAGCGGGTTCTTATTGTTGATATAGACCCTCAAGGAAATGCTACAAGTGGTATAGGGTTCGAGAAATCTCGTGATACCAAGACCATTTACGATGTAATGTGCGACAATGTGGATGTCAGCGAGGTTGTCCAATTGAGCCCAATCCGAAACCTGGAGATTATCCCTGCAACGGTGGACTTGGCAGGTGCGGAAGTGGAGCTTGTTCGTATGCCGGGGCGAGAGAGGCTGCTTAAAGACCATCTAGAGAAGGTGCGGGGAAGTTATGATTACATTATGATCGATTGTCCTCCATCTCTGGGGCTATTGACGCTTAATGCACTGACGGCAGCGGATGCATTAGTGATACCGATTCAGTGTGAGTTCTTTGCATTGGAAGGGGTGTCTCAGTTAATAAATACAGTTCGTCTTATAAGGAAGCAGGGGTTAAACCCGAAGCTAGACATTGATGGAGTCTTGCTGACAATGTATGATAAGAGATCTAGTTTGACAGATCAGGTGTCCAGCGAAATTCTAAAGTTTTTCGGCAAAAAAGTTTTCAACATAAAGGTCCCAAGAAATGTCCGATTGGCGGAGGCTCCATCGCATGGCAAGCCAATAACCTTATACGATCCAAAATGTGCAGGTGCCGTAGCCTATGGGCAATTGGCAAAAGAATTCCTGGCTAGGCAACCTAAGTAAAATCTGTTAAACTGGGTTTGTGTCTGTGCAGTTAATTGACGAGGTTGTTGATATCACATTTCGTAATGACGAAAATGGGTATTCTGTTTTGCGGTTAAAGCAGAGTGGTACGGCTACTGGGGTTTTTGCCTTCGTATCAGTAGGGCAAGAGTTGAATATGGCAGGCGAGTGGGTGAATAATCCAAAATTTGGCAAGCAGTTCAAGGTGAGCAGTTATGGGGTAATGGTCCCAAATACTCCTGCCAAGATCAAGCAGTTTATTGGTAGTGGCTTGATAAAGGGTATCGGTCCTGTGACGGCGGATAGAGTTGTGGCGATGTTCGGGAAAGAGACCTTGCGGATAATGGATGAGGATCCGATGAAACTGAGCAGGGTTAAAGGTATCAGTCGTGACAAAGCAAAAGATATCGGCGAGCGATATGCCCTAGTCAAGGCAATGCAAGATAGTATAATTTTTCTGAGTCGTTTCAGTATCTCCATAAATATGGCGGTAAAAATATTCAAGAGGTTTGGTGAGCAAACTATCGAGATAGTTTCAGCGAACCCTTATATATTAATAGAGAAAATTTCAGGAATTGGATTCCTGACCGCTGACAAGATGGCCATGGATTTGGGTGTTGCGTATAATGGTAATTTCAGGGTTAGGGCAGGGTTGGTACATATTCTAAAGCAGGAGTCAGAGGTCGATGGGCATACATTTTTACCGAGATTGAACTTGCTGCTTGAGGCGTGTAAGTTATTGAAAATCAAGCAGCCTGACCTAGAGCCAGTCTTTGAGGATGTAGTGTCCGAACTGTGTTTAGATAAATTACTGACCTTGGTTCGCAGGGAGGGCGAGGCTGGATTTATGTTGACCCGATTTTTTAATGACGAGCGGGTAATTGCGGGCAAGTTGGTAACCCTTGCAGGGCATGTCGACCAAAGTGATGATGGCGAGTTGGGTAGGACGATCAAGCATTACGAAGAGATTAATAAAATTAAATTGCATGATATGCAGCGAGATGCCGTAAAGATGGCGACGAGGCATGGTGTCTGCGTTATAACAGGAGGGCCAGGGACGGGGAAAACCACCATAGTTAAGGCTATTTTATATATATCCGAGGCTCAGGGGCGGAAGGCAATGTTGCTTAGTCCCACTGGTCGTGCGGCGAAAAGGCTGGAGGATACGACTGGTCGACCTGCATCAACGATTCACCGTGCATTAATGGCGGGTAGTGGTGGTGAATGGTCTGAAGAGCAGGGTGGTAAGCTGGAGGCCGACCTCATTATTGTTGATGAGGTTTCCATGTGTGATGCGTCGTTGACGGCAGCGCTTTTGCGAAGCTTGTCGCCTCGGACTGC